>Ga0307511_10000237_pt1 | contig 56458 bp, 50 predicted proteins | sample 13_EM_MG_FD_200266 | JGI IMG/M metagenome (GOLD analysis project Ga0307511, IMG submission 200266) | Populus trichocarpa ectomycorrhiza microbial communities from riparian zone in the Pacific Northwest, United States - 13_EM | ecosystem: Host-associated > Plants > Roots > Unclassified | place... | reverse complement strand
GCGCCGACAGCGAGAACGGCCGGGGTCTCCTCCTCGTCGACGCACTCGCCCACCGCTGGGGCAGCCGCCTCGTCGAGGAGGGCAAGGAGGTCTGGTTCGAACTCGCACTCGACCTACCGGACGGCCTGGAGGACACGGAGGAGTTGAACGCGCACCGCCCGGCCCCGGGCCGGCCCCGGCTGGAGGCGACGACCGGCTACGACGCAGAACTCCGGGACGCTTGCTCCTCCCGTGGTGGTACGGCTCCGTCCGGCGCGTCCGCGAGCAGCCACGCCGGAAGCCACCAGGCCGCCGCGCACAGGCACATGCCGAGCCAGCCGACGGCGAACAGCCAGCCGCCGAGCACATCGGTGAACCAGTGCACGCCCAGATACACCCGGGTCAGTCCGACCAGCGCGCCCCAGCAGCCGACGGCCAGACAGAGTGCGGTCCGTCCGTGCGGGGAGCGCACGCCTATGGCGAGGATCACCAGCCCGGCGGTGATTGTCGCCGTGGTGGTGTGTCCCGAGGGGAACGACCAGCCGGAGGCGTGTCCGGCCCAGTCGGCCCGCAGCGGGCGGGGGCGCGCGATCAGCGTCATCACGCCGTAGCGCAGTCCCTGCCCGGCGGCGAGGCAGGCCGTGGCCAGGGCCGCGGCGAGCAGGCGCCGACGGACGGTGCGGCCCGTGAGGAGTCCGGCGAGGACGACCAGGGCGTACGGGACGATGCCCGTGCCGGTCGCGGTCACACCGCGTGCCACCGCCACGGCCATGTCCGGGCGGTGGGCGACGGACCACGACAGCAGGTCCTCGTCGGTGAAGAGCGGAACGCCCTCGCGCCCGACCACGACCATGCTCAGCACACCGAACGCGGTCCAGGCACCCACGCCCACGCTGCCCGCAAGCTCGGCGACGTCCTTGCGGTTCATGACACCACCAGCGGTCGCAACCGGCCGGCCGTGATCCGCTGTGCCAGGGACTTCGGGCGGCGCCGGACCAGGACCATCGCGCCGAACGCGAGGAGCGTGCCGACCAGGACGCCCGCCACGACGTCGTGCGGATAGTGCACCCCGACCCACACCCGGGACACCGCCATCGCGAGCGCGGCCACCGCCGCGAGCGCGCCGAGCCGACGGGAGACGAAGAACAGGGCGACCGCCGCAGCCGCCGCGATCGTCGCGTGATTGCTGGGGAAGGACCAGTCGCCCCGCGCCGGACACGCCTCCAGCGTGACCACATGCAGGCTCTGACAGGGCCGGTTCTCCCGCACCAGCGACTTCAGCAGGGTGTCGATCCCGTACACGGCCACCACGACCAGCGGTACGGCCAGCGCCGTCAGCGCCGCCTCGGCACCCACCCGGCGCGCCCGCCACCAGCCCACGACCATCAGCACGGCGAACACCCCGAGCCCGTACGCCGACCAGACCGAGACCGTGTCGTCCAGCCAACCGGGCGCCTGTTGCGCCGAGTTCACCACATCCTCGTAGACCGAGCCGTCGATCGAGGACCCCTGGAAGGCGACGAGGATCATCCGCGCGCCTCCCCGGCCCGGGCCGCCCGGCGGGAGCGGCGGACCTCGACGGCGAGGGGGAGCAGCGACACCACCACGATCACCGCGACCATGGGCAGCAGGTACTTGTCGACGTTCGGGACCGAGGTACCGAGCGCGTAACCGGCGAGTGTCAGTCCCAGGCTCCACACCAGACCGCCGGCCACCTGCCACACGGTGAACGTCCGGACGGGCACCCCGAGCGCGCCCGCCATCGGGTTCAGGACCGTCCGCACCACAGGCACGAAGCGGGCCAGCACGACCGCCTTCGCGTGGCCGTACCGGTCCAGCAACTCCTCGGCCCGCCGGGCGCCTTCGTGCAGGCGGGGCGAGCGGCTGCGGGTGAGCAGCGCGCCGCCCGCCTTCCGGCCGAGCAGATAGCCGCACTGCGCTCCGGCGAGCGCGCCCACCGCCGCCGCGACCAGGAGGGGAGGGAGTGACAGCTTCACGGCTCTGTCCGCGCCGCCCGTGCAGAGCAGGCCCGCCGTGAACAGCAGGGAATCGCCGGGCAGGAAGAACCCGATCAGCAACCCCGTCTCGGCGAACATCACCACGCCGACCCCCAGCACACCGAAGGCGGCCAGCAGCGACTTGGCGTCCAGCACGTTGACGGCGAGCTGGGACGCCAGGTCCAAGGGTGTGGTCATCGTCGTGAGCCCCTTCGCCGGTATGACTACAAATCTGTAGACGGTCTACTCAACTGTAGACGATCGCGGCATGCGAGGAGTTCCGCACTTTTGCCTGGTCGTTGCCGATTCATGACCGACGGACTACACGCATGTAGTCATGATGGTCCGCGAAGTAAGGCATGCCTTCACTAACCCAGGAGGGGTCGCACCCAATGTGGGACGACGCGTTTCCGAGCTTTCTGATCGGGCTGCGGGAGGGGCTGGAAGCGGGACTCATCGTCTCGATCCTGGTCGCCACCCTCGTCCGCGCCGACGCCAAGTCCCGCCTGCCGCAGGTGTGGACCGGCGTGCTGGCCGCGATGGCCCTCGCGCTGAGCTTCGGCGCCGTGCTCACGTTCACCGCGGCGAACCTCTCCGCCACCGCCCAGGAAGCTTTCGGCGGTGTCCTCAGCGTGGTCGCCGTCGCGTTCGTCACCGCGATGGTGTTCTGGATGCGCCGCTCGGCCCGCACCTTCTCCGGCGAGATCAGGGAGAAGGTGACCGGCGCGCTCGGCATGGGTGCGGGCGTGCTGATGCTGACCTCGTTCCTCGCGGTGGGCCGAGAAGGCCTGGAGACTGCGCTGTTCCTGTGGACCACCGCCCGCGCGGCCGGCGAGTCCTCCGGCCCGCTGACCGGCGCCGCCATCGGCCTCGTCCTCGCGGCGGGTCTGTGCTGGGGCCTGTACCGCCGGGTCCTCAGGATCAACCTGACGAAGTTCTTCACCGTCACCGGCGTCGTCCTCGTCGTCATCGCCGCCGGCGTCCTCGGATACGGCCTGCGCGACCTCCAGGAGGGCGGCGTCCTGCCCGGCCTGACGACGTACGCCTTCGACCTCAGCGGCAGCGTCGACGCCGGCTCCTGGTACAGCACCCTCGTCCAGGGCGTGTTCAACGTGATGCCCACGATGACCTGGCTCCAGGTGGTGGGCTACGTCGGCTATCTCGCCGTGGTCCTGCCGCTGTTCCTGGGGGGAGTTCGCGGCGAGCGGGTCAAGGCACCGAAGCCTGAGCCCACGCCCGCACCGGAGGTCGTGTCGTCCCCGCGCCGCCGTCCCGTCTGGGTGGTCCCCGTCGCCGTGGTCGCCGTACCCGCGGTCGTGGCCGGGCTCGTCGTCGCCTTCGCCCGCCCCGAGCCCGCGAGTTCCGAGACGGTCGCCGTCTCCGAGACGGAGTGCGGCAAGGGCTTCACCGCGCCCGACACCGGACGCCAGACCTTCCAGATGCACAACACCGGCGACAAGACGTCCGAGGTGTACCTCATCGACCCGGCCACCGGCGCGGTCTACGGCGAGGTCGAGGGCCTGGCCCCGGGCACCACCCGGGACCTGGTCGCCACCGTCGCGGGCGGCTCGTACGCCTGGCGCTGCGTCCCCACCGGCGCGAAGGCCGTCACCTCCGCCACCGTGCACGTCAGCGGCGGGGGCGGGACGGTGAAGGCGGTCGTCCCCGTCTCCGAGAACGACCTCGCCGCACCCCTCAAGGCCTACAAGGTGTACGTCGACCAGGGCCTGGCCACTCTCGAGACCCAGACCCGGCAGCTCAGCGCCGACATCGCCGGCAACCGCCTCGGCAGGGCGCGCGCCGACTGGCTGACCGCGCACCGCACCTACTCCTCGCTCGGTGCCGCCTACGGCACGTTCGAGGACTTCGACCAGAAGATCAACGGCCGGGCCGACGGGCTGGCCGGGGGAGTCGACGACAAGGACTTCGCGGGCTTCCACCGCATCGAGTACGGGCTGTGGCACGGGCAGTCGGCAAGCGAGTTGAAGCTGCCCGCGCAGCAACTCGCCACCGCCGTGGTGGGGTTGCGGAAGGCGTTCCCCGCACAGGACTTCGACCCGGGCGACCTGCCGCTGCGGGCCCACGAAATCCTGGAGAACGCCCTGCAGTTCGAGCTGACCGGCGATACCGACGAGGGCAGCGGGACCAACCTCGCGACCGTCGACAGCAACCTCGCCGGCACCCGCGAACTCCTCACCGTACTCAGGCCGTTGCTGACCAAGGAGTCCAAGACGCTGCTCCCGACGATCGACACCGCTATCGCCCGGCTGCAGAAGCTGCTCGACTCGGCGCACCACGGCGGCAGTTGGACCCCCGTCGAGCAGCTGAGCCGGCCGGACAGGGCCCGACTCAACGGCGCCACCGGGCAGTTGCTGGAGGACCTGGCACCGGTGCCGGACCTGCTGGAGATCAGGAAGTCCGCCTGATGAGCGCAGAGAACACGAACAGCACTGGCCGTAGTGAAGGGAACCGTCCGATGTCCACTGCCGAAACCCCGGGCTGCCCGGCCGGAGCCGGCCGTCGCTCCTTCGTCCGGACGGCGCTCGGTGCCGGAGCCGCCGGAGCGGTGCTGGCCGGCGGGGCGTTCGCGCTCGCCGAGACCGGCGGCACGGCCCAGGCGCAGGCCGCGGACACCACGAACGCGGCGAAGGTGCCGTTCCACGGCACTCATCAGGCGGGCATCCTCACCCCCGCCCCGGCTGCCGCGACCTTCGTCTCCCTCGACGTGATCGCCGACAACCGCGCCGAACTGGCCGATCTGCTGCGCACGATCACCGAACGGGCCCGCTTCCTCACCTCCGGCGGTGCCCCCGCCGACCTGGGCGTGGGCGCGCCGCCCGCCGACAACGGCATCCTCGGACCGGAGGTCCCCGCCGACGCCCTCACGGTGACCGTCGGCGTGGGCGCGTCCCTCTTCGACGACCGCTACGGCCTGGCCAAGGCCAAACCAAGTCGGCTGACCCCGATGAAGACCTTCCCGAACGACCACCTGCGCGCCGCCGAGTGCCACGGCGACCTGTCGCTCCAGGTGTGCGCCGCCCGTCAGGACACGGTGCTGCACGCGCTGCGCGACATAGCCCGGCACACCCGGGGCGGTATGCAGATCAAGTGGCGTATCGACGGCTTCCAGAACACCCCGCGCCCCACGGGTGCCCAGCGCAACCTGCTCGGCTTCAAGGACGGCATCGCCAACCCGGACGTGAAGTCCGCCCGGGAGACCGACCGGCTGATCTGGGTCGGCGACGGACAGGGCGAGCCGGCCTGGGCGAGCGGCGGCAGCTACCAGGTGATCCGGATCATCCGCATGCTCGTCGAGTTCTGGGACCGGGTCTCGCTCAGCGAACAGGAGCTGATGTTCGGCCGCCGCAAGGACACCGGCGCCCCGCTGGACGGAGCCAAGGAGACGGACATCCCGCACTACGCCAAGGACCCCAAGGGCACGGCGATCCCGCTCGACGCCCATATCCGTCTCGCCAACCCGCGCACCGCGGCCACCGACACCTCGCGCATCCTGCGCCGCGGCTACAACTACGACCGGGGCATCGACACCGTCGGCAACCTCGACATGGGCCTGGTCTTCTGCTGCTACCAGCAGGACGTGAAGCGGCAGTTCGAAGCGACCCAGACGCGGCTTGTAGACGAACCCCTCGTCGACTACATCTCCCCGACGGGCGGCGGCTACTTCTACGCGCTGCCCGGTGCGCGGGACGCCAAGGACTGGCTCGGACGGGGTTTGCTGGCGACCTGACCAGGTATTTTCCCTTCCCTTGAGCAAGACCTGCCGTGGGCTTTGCCGACCGTTACTGCGAATGAGTTGCAGGTACGGGAGGATGGCACGAGGTTGCAGCCCGCGACCGCGTCCCCGGCAGAAAGACCCCCTCGATGACGGCCGCCCCCGAGTCCACTCCGACCCGCCCCGTCACGGCCGCGACCTCGCGGCCGTCGGTCTGGCACCGCGTCCGTACGTCCATGACGCGGCAGGAGTGGACCAGGGTCGGCGGGATGGCCGGCTTCATCCTGGCGCTGCATGTGATCGGCTGGTTCACGCTCGTGTGGATCGTCGCGCCGGGGCACTACAGCGTCGGCCAGAAGTCCTTCGGCATCGGCATGGGGGTCACCGCGTACACGCTCGGCATGCGGCACGCGTTCGACGCCGACCACATCGCGGCCATCGACAACACGACCCGCAAGCTGATGAGCGAAGGGAAGCGGCCCCTGTCGGTGGGCTTCTGGTTCTCGCTCGGCCACTCCAGCATCGTCTTCGGCCTGACGCTCCTGCTCTCCCTCGGCGTCAAGGCACTTGCGGGCCCGGTCCGCGACGACAACTCCCAACTCCACGACGTCACAGGCCTCATCGGTACGACCGTCTCGGGCACCTTCCTCTACGTCATCGCCGGCATCAACCTCGTCATCCTGGCCGGCATCTGGAAGGTGTTCCGCCAGATGCGCTCGGGCGACTTCGACGAGGCCGCGCTCGAGGAGCACCTGAACAACCGCGGCTTCATGAACCGCATCCTGGGCCGCTTCATGAAGTCCATCACCAAGTCCTGGCAGATGTATCCCCTGGGCCTGCTGTTCGGCCTGGGCTTCGACACCGCGACCGAGATCGCGCTGCTGGTCCTCGCGGGTTCGGGCGCCGCCTCCGGCCTGCCCTGGTACGCGATCCTGTGCCTGCCGGTCCTTTTCGCCGCGGGCATGTCGCTGCTCGACACGATCGACGGCACGTTCATGAACTTCGCCTACGGCTGGGCCTTTTCCAAGCCGGTCCGCAAGGTCTACTACAACCTCACGATCACCGGCCTGTCCGTCGCCGTCGCCCTGATCATCGGCACCGTCGAGCTCCTGGGCCTGTTTGCCGAGAAGCTCGACCTGCACGGCTTCTTCTGGGACTGGATCGCGGGCCTCGACCTGAACGTCATCGGCTTCGTCATCGTCGGCCTCTTCTTCGCGACCTGGGCCGTGGCCCTGCTGGTGTGGAAGTTCGGCCGGATCGAGGACAAGTGGACGGCGGGCCTGGCCCAGCCGGCGGAGCAGCCGGCCGAGTAGGCCGTCAGGTCCGGACCCCCAGATCCTTCCGCCACTTCACGAGCTGCTTCTCCGCGTCCCCGGTGTACGACCAGGGAGTCGGCGTCGCCCGACGGCCCATCATGCCGAGCACGGCCGCCGCCACGTCCTTGGTGCCCGCGTAACAGGCCGCGTGGGCAAGGTAGTTGAGGTCGCGGAGTTCGCCGGGCGGGAGCGCGCCCTCCTCCCGGGCCGCGATCCAGCGCTGCCAGGTCCGGCGTACGTCGCTGACGGCGCCGTCGTGCGTCCAGTGCTGACCGAGGCCCACGGCCGCCTGCTGGCCCAGGGCCGAGTTGAGGGCGAAGCGGTACTCCTCGACCCGTGCGTACTGCACCAGCACCGGCAGCGCGCAGCCGGGCGGTGCCACGCCCGCCGCGTCGCGGGCGAAGTCGTACATCAGGCCGTGGCTGCCGTGCCAGCGGGAGGAGTAGTAGTGGAGGACCTGGAGGTGGCCCTCGACGCTGTAGGGGTCGCGCCGGTGCAACTCGTCCCACCAGCGGGCCAGTTCCTGCCGCCGTACGCCCGCCGGGTAGAGGCGGGCGACGGAGATCAGGGAGATCCACGGCGTGGGGTCGTCCGGATAGGTCTCCGCGGCCTGGAGGCAGGCCATGACGGCGGCGTCGATGCGGTTGCGGTCGATGGGCACGCCCCGGCCCGCCGCGATGGCCAGGTTGAAGGCCCGGGCCGTCTCCGTGGCCGCCCGCAGCGTGAGCGCGTCGCCGCTTCCGGGTTCGGCGGCGAGCCACGACTCCACCGTCGAACTGCTCGCGCAGGCCTGTGCGAGCATCCGGACGCGATGGCCGCGGGCGAGCCAGTGCGCACCGGTGTTCCGCAGCAGGTCCCGCAGGCCCTGCCACCGGCCGATGACGATGTCCTGCCGGGCCGAACTGAGGGGCGCGTCCCCGCAGTCGGGATCGAAGTCGGGGGTGTAGCGGTCTCGCGCCATCGGGTGCCCCTCAGAAGTCCGTCGGGAGACCCTGGTGCACCCGGGACTGTTCGGGCACGAAGTCGTCGGGGACGTAGTCGGTTTCCACGGTGTGGGTGGCGTCGAGCCGCGAGGGCCGGTAGTAGTCGCTGCCCTGCTTCCAGTACCAGAGCATCGGGATCAGGCCCACGGCAAGGCCGCCGATGCCGATGGTGATCGCGGCGGTGCTCAGGCTGCTCAGCGACTCGACGAAGATCCAGAACATGAACAGGGCGCCGAACAGCGGCCAGAGTCCGCCGAAGAGGAAGTTCGCCGCCGACTTGAACAGCATCTTGCGGTAGGCGACGACCACCGCGAGGCCCGCCAGGCCGTAGTACACGGCGATCTGCAGGCCGATCGCCGAGATCGCGTCGGTGAGGATGTCGCCCACCGAACCGAGCGCGTTGGAGGCGATGAACATCGCCAGCGCCACCCCGCCGACCACGACGATCGCCACCCAGGGCGTGTTCCAGGTGCGGTGCACCCGGCCCAGCGCGGCCGGCATCGTACGGTCGCGGCCCATCGCGAACAGCGACCGCGTGACCTGGATGAGCGTGGTCTCCAGGGTGGCGATGGTGGACAGCATCACCGACACGATCAGCAACTTGCCGCCCCAGCCGGGCCAGATCTCGTCGCCGAGCACGGCCAGCACATTGGCGTCGTTGCTCTCGATCTGCCGCGAGGACAGGATGACGTTCACCGCGATGGTGAACACCTCGAAGAGCAGGAACACGATGCCGACGCCGATCAGACCCGCGAGTCCGGTCGTACGACGGCTGTTGCGGGTCTCCTCGCTGAGGTTGCTGGTGACGTCCCAGCCCCAGTAGTAGAACGCGGCGATGAGCGCGCCCGACGCGAAGCCGGACACCCCGTCGAAGTGGCTGAAGCCCAGCCAGGACCAGTCGAAGACCCGGGCGTTGCCGGTGTGGACGAGGGCCAGTGCCGCGAACAGGCCCAGAATCCCCAGCTCGACACCGGACATGACGAGCTGGGCCCGGACGGTGAGCCGGGCGCCGCCGAGCACCACGAGCAGCATGATCACGAACCAGGCCGCGCCGACGACCGTCGACAACGCGGTGTTGTCCGCGAGGCTCTGATCGAAGAGGGACAGGGTCATCGACCCGGCGGGCAGCGACCCGGCGACCATGAAGATGGTCGCGGAGATCACCAGCGCCCAGCCGCTGATGAAGCCGAGAAAGGGGTGCAGGGTGCGCCCCACCCAGGAGTAACTGGCGCCCGCGTTCACGTCGATACGGCCGAGATAGCTGAAGGCCAGCGCGATGCCCAGCATGGGTATCGCGCAGTAGAGGAGGGCGGCCGGACTGGCCAGGCCCACCGCGCCGACCAGGACCGCGGTGGTCGCGGCCAGCGAGTACGCCGGGGCGCTGCCCGCCACGGCCATCACCACGGTGTCGAACGTACCGAGGGCGTTGGCCTGTAGCCCTCTGCCCCTGTTGTTGCTCATGGTTGCGCTGCTTTCCGTCTTGCACGACGTGCGGAGTTGAGCGGACCGGCCCCGGACCCGGAGAGGGGTGGCCTCGGGTCCCTGGCCGGCCGGAACAACGAAAGGGAATGGCGGATACCGCTTAACCGCTGCGTCGGCGGACGGTCACACCGTGTGTGGGTGTGATGATAGCCGTACCTCTTGACCTTTCAAGATTGACCAGCGAGTAATCTCCTGTGAACGATCAGTTGCCGAGTCGGTCGATCTGTCGCAGTTTGTTCGTGGCGTCGAGGGCGGCGACCTTGTAGGACTCGGCCAGCGTCGGGTAGTTGAAGACCGCGTCCACGAGATAGTCGACCGTTCCGCCGCAGCCCATCACCGACTGGCCGATGTGAATGAGCTCCGTCGCGCCGGTGCCGAAACAGTGCACGCCGAGCAGGGTGCGGTCGGTGGGGGAGACCAGCAGCTTCAGCATGCCGTGCGAGTCGCCGATGATCTGGCCGCGCGCGAGTTCGCGGTAGCGGGAGATCCCGACCTCGAACGGCACGCACTCCTCGGTGAGTTGGTCCTCGGTCTTCCCGATGAAGCTGATCTCCGGAATGGTGTAGATGCCGATCGGCTGCCGGTCGTCGATCCGGTGCACCGGCTCACCGCAGGCGTGGTACGCGGCCGTACGGCCCTGTTCCATCGAGGTCGCCGCGAGCGCCGGGAAGCCGATGACGTCGCCGACGGCGTAGATGTGCGGGACCGCGGTGCGGAAGTTCTCGTCGACGTCGATCCGGCCGCGCTTGTCGGCGGACAACCCGGCCTTGTCCAGGTCGAGTTCGTCGGTCAGGCCCTGCCGTCCGGCGGAGTACATCACGGCGTCGGCCGGGATCTTCTTGCCGCTCTCCAGGACCGTCAGCGTGCCGTTGGTGTGCCGCTCGACGGCGGCGACGGTCTCCCCGAAGCGGAAGGTGACGGCGAGGTCCCGCAGGTGGTACTTGAGCGACTCGATGACCTCCAGGTCACAGAAGTCGAGCATGCCGGCGCGCTTCTCCACCACGGTGATCTTGCTGCCGAGCGCGGCGAACATGGAGGCGTACTCCATGCCGATGACACCGGCCCCGACGATGACCATGGACCGGGGGACCTTGGGCAGGTCCAGGACGTTGTCCGAGTCCATGATGGTCTGCCCGTCGAACTCGACGGTGTCCGGCCGCGCGGGACGCGTACCGGTGGCGATGATGATGTTCTCCGCGGTCAACAGCCGTTCGTGGCCGGTGACTTCGGTCAGCGCGATGGTGTGCGGGTCGACGAAGCGGCCCGTGCCGGCGAACAGCGAGACCTGGTTGCGGGACAACTGGTTGCGGATGACGTCCACTTCACGGCTGACCACGTGCTGGGTCCGCGCGGTGAGGTCGCCGACGGTGATGTCGTCCTTCAGGCGGTAACTCTGCCCGTACAGATCGCGCTGGGTGAGGCCGGTGAGATACAGCACCGCCTCGCGCAGGGTCTTGGAGGGGATGGTCCCGGTGTGGATGGAGACGCCGCCCACCATGTTCGGGCGGTCGACGACGGCGACCCGGCGGCCGAGCTTGGCCGCGGCGATGGCGGCCTTCTGGCCACCCGGTCCTGAACCGATGACAAGCATGTCGAAGTCGGGCACCTCCGGAGTCTGTCAGCCGGAGCGCCCTCTCCGAAAGGGTGAACGGGTAACCAGGTGCCGACGAGACGGTCGATCGGCAGCTGGGTGCCCCACACGACGCCTAGGGAAGCAGCTTTTCCAGCGCCGCCGCCCCCTCCGTCTCGATCTTCCGCCGGGCCCACTCCAGGTTCGCCGGGGTGACATCCCGGCCGGCCGCCAGGACCACGTCCTCCGGGGCCACCTCGGTACCGGTGCGGGTGTGCAGCAGGGCGTCCGGGGTGGCGCGGTCGGCGCCTTCATCGGGTTGCACTGTCGACATGGTGCCTCCTCGCCTGAGACCGGGTGAGTGCCGTGGGTCCCACTCCCACGATTCCTCGCCCGACCCCAGTGTGCATCCGGAAGAGTGGCCGAACGAGAACCTGAACCCAGGGCCTGCCCGGCGGATCATGCCGCAGACGCGGGGCGTGGCACGCACATCTGCGGCGTTGTCGTCGGTTGCCAACGCTCCGCGTTGACGCCCTCCTCCGCCTTGCAGATGCACGCACCACGCCCCGCTCACCGGCGCCGATCAGTTGCTGTTCCCTTTCTGCGACCTGCTCCGCCGGGCAGACCCTAAGCTGGAACCGGCCCGCGCGGGCCCGAACCAGGGAGGCTGCCGCGATGGTCGAGACCCCGCCCCACCAGGACACCCCCACCGGACCCGGATATCTGCCCATCGCCGAGCACGGACTGATCGGCGATCTGCGGAGCGTGGCCCTGGTGGGCACCAACGGCACGATCGACTGGTACTGCTGCCCGTCCTTCGACGCCCCCAGCGTCTTCGCCGCGATCCTGGACGCGGAGCGTGGCGGCTCCTTCGAGCTCGCCGCGGCCGTGCCCGCCCGCACCAAGCAGTTCTACTTCCCCGACACCAACGTCCTGATCACCAGGTTCTTCACCGAGGACGGCGTCGGCGAGGTCCAGGACTTCATGCCGGTGACCGGGGAGTCGGACGAGTCGGCCCGGCACCGCCTGATCCGCCGCGTGGTGTGCGTGCGCGGCTCGGTCCCGTTCCGGATCAAGGTCGCGCCCAGGTTCGACTACGGCGCCAGCCCGCACACCGCGCGGATGCTCGGCGACGTGGCCCTCTTCGAGTCCGCCGAGAAGTCCCTCGCGCTCACCGCCACCGTGCCTCTGGAGTGCGACGAGGTCGACGTGTGGGCCGACTTCAAACTCGACGAGGGCGAGTCCGAGGTGTTCGCCCTCGACCAGGTCGACGGCGAGGTCGCGCCCCGGAACTGCGCGCGCACGGAGGCCGAGGACGAGTTCAACACGACCGTCGCCTACTGGCGCCACTGGCTGTCCCAGTCCCGCTACCGGGGTCGCTGGCGCGAGATGGTCCACCGCTCCGCCCTCACCCTCAAGCTGCTCACCTACGCCCCCACCGGCGCGATCGTCGCCGCCCCCACCACCAGCCTCCCCGAACAGCTCGGCGGCGAGCGCAACTGGGACTACCGCTACGTCTGGATCCGCGACGCCGCCTTCTGCGTCTACGCCCTGCTGCGCCTCGGCTTCACCGGCGAGGCCAAGGCGTTCATGCAGTTCGTGTCCCGCTACATCAGCCCCGGCGACGGCAACCCCTCCGGCCCGCTCCAGATCATGTACGGCATCGACGGCCGCACCGAACTCACCGAACGCGAACTCCCGCACCTCGAAGGCCACCAGAAATCCGCCCCGGTCCGCGTCGGCAACGCCGCCGCCGACCAGCTCCAACTCGACATCTACGGCGCCCTGATCGATTCCATCTACCTCTACGACAAGTGGGCCGAGCCCATCTCCAGCGCCCAGTGGGACGACGTGTGCGCCCTGGTCGACTGGGTCTGCGTCCACTGGGACCAGCCCGACGAGGGTGTCTGGGAGACCCGCGGCGGCCGCAAGAACTTCCTCTACTCACGCCTGATGTGCTGGGTGGCGATCGAGCGCGCGATCCGCCTCGCCAACCGCCGGGGCCTGCCCGCCAACCTGCCGTACTGGGGCGGCTGCCGCGACACCATCTACCGCCGCATCATGGACCGCGGCTGGTCCGAGACCCGCCAGGCCTTCGTCCAGTACGAGGGCAGCGACGTCCTCGACGCCGCCCTGTTGATGATGCCGCTGGCGAAGTTCATCGCCCCCACCGACCCCAAGTGGCTCTCCACACTGGACGCGTTGACCGAGGAACTGGTCTCCGACTCCCTCGTCTACCGCTACAACCCGCAGGCCAGCCCCGACGGACTCCGCGGCGACGAGGGCACGTTCTCCATCTGCTCCTTCTGGTACGTCGAGGCCCTGGTCCGCGCCGGCCGCGTCGACGAGGCCCGGCTCGCCTTCGAGAAGATGCTCACCTACGCCAACCATCTCGGCCTGTACGCCGAGGAGATCGGCCGCACCGGCGAGCAGCAGGGCAATTTCCCCCAGGCGTTCACCCATCTCGCCCTGATCAGCGCCGCGTTCAACCTGGACCGGGCGCTCGGCTGATCCGGCTGAGTTCGTCCGGGGCGCGCAACAAGCGTCACCGAGGTGTCACAGCACTCCGAAACACCACAACTCCCGCGTCATGTCCCGTGTCGAACCCCCTGACCGCAACAGATTTGACCCACGGGGGAACACATCATGACGAACGTGTCACGCAAGAAGGTCTCCGCCGCCGTCGCGTCCGCGACCTTCCTGCTCCTGGCCGGCGCCGGCATCGTCGCCGCCCCGGCCAGCTACGCGGGCGTCCCGGGCGGCACCAGCGCCGTCGACCGCAACAGCGACTTCAACGGGGACGGCTACGACGACGTCCTGATCGGCGCGCCGGGCGGCACCGTCGACGGCAAGGAGGGCGCCGGCTACGTCACCGTGCAGTACGGCGCCCCGAACGGCATCGCCACCAACAACACGGTCCCCAAGGGCCGTACGGCCGTCATCAGCCAGTCCACGCCCGGCGTCCCCGGCACCTCGGAGACCTACGACTCCTTCGGCCAGGCGATCGCCACCGGTGACCTGGACGGCGACGGCTACGACGACGCGATCATCGGGGCGCCCGGCGAGGACGAGGGCACCGTCGAGGACGCCGGCCGCGTCACCGTCCTCTACGGCTCCAAGGCGGGCCTCGGAGCCGAGACCAACGACTCCTTCACCTCCGCCACCCCGAAGGCGGGCGCCCGGTTCGGCCAGTCCGTGGCGGCGGCCCGCTTCACCGGCGGCACCGACACCGACTCCATGGCCGTACTCGACAACAACGGCGCCCAGTTGTTCACCTACCACACCGGCATCCTGCACTCGCTCGGCACCCTGAACACGACCACCCACCCCGGCGGCCACCGCCTCCAGCCCGCCTACCTCACCACCGGCGACTACGACCGCAACGGCTTCGCCGACCTGGTCATCTCCGGCTACAGCCCCGACGACGACTACCAGCAGGGCTGGTCGGCCCTCTACGCGGGCGGCGAGACCGCCCTGACATATCGTCAGGACCTCAACGGCGGCCTCGGCACCGCCTCCGGCGACATCAACCACGACGGCTACGACGACCTGGTGCTCGGCCAGCTCAGCAGCGCCGACGACAAGGCCGAGGGCGACGACGGCGGCAAGATCGCCGTCTACTACGGCAGTTCGGAGGGCCCGACCGGCCCCGCGGACTGGTGGTCGCAGAACTCCCCGGGCGTACCCGGCACTTCGGAGCACGGCGACGCCTGGGGCAACGACCTGTCCGTCGGTGACGTGGACGGCGACGGCTACGCGGACGTGGCCGTCGGCGCGCCCGGCGAGGACATCGGCACCGTCCAGGACGCGGGCGCCGTCTGGCTGTTGCGCGGTTCGCGCGACGGCGTGACCGCGACCGGTGCCCAGTCCTTCGACCAGAACACCGCGAACATCCCCGGTACGGCCGAGGCCGACGACGCCTGGGGCTCCCAGGTCCGCCTGGCCGACACGAACCGCGACGGCCGCGCCGAACTCGTCGCCTCCGCGCCGGGCGAGAACTCCGGTGACGGCTATGTGTGGTTGCTGCCGGCGGGCCCGGGCGGCCTGCTCGCGGAAGGGTCTTCGCTCTACGGCGCGGCGGACCTCGGGGGCGCGGCGAAGGCGGCCCGGTTCGGGGCGGCGATCGACGAGTAGGAGACCGTGGCGGCGCCCGCAGTCGGTGCGGGCGCCGCGTGCGACCTGGTTGGATGTGCCCATGGTGGTAGCACTGGTGGTCCTCGTGCTGGGCGGCTTCGTCACCGACCGGATCACGCGCAGGGTGCGCCTGCGCCGGGCGGTGACGTCCGGGCGCGGGCCCGTCTGCATGCTGAAGTGGCCGGAGCGGGACGGCCGTTGGCGCCCCGGACGTCTCTCGAAGGGCGCGGACGGTCAGCTGACGTGGACGCCCGCTCCGCGCGGAGCCGAGGTCGCTCTCCCGGCCGAGCTGCGCCGCACCGGATCACGCAAGCCCTCCTGGTGGCGTGAGGCGATGGCCGTCAACCCGTCGTCCCGGATCCTGGAGTACGAGGCGGCGGGCGAGCCGCTGCTGATCGCGGTCTTCGTGGACGACTTCGAGGCGATGGCGGAGATTCTCGGCGAAGTCTAGGGCTCACAAGGCCTGTTCGGCCCAGATGACCTTGCCCGCCGGGGTGTACCGGGTGCCCCAGCGTTCGGAGAGCTGGGCCACCAGGAACAGGCCCCGGCCGCCCTCGTCCGTCATCGCCGCGTACCGCAGATGCGGTGACGTGGTGCTGCCGTCGTAGACCTCGCAGATGAGGGTGCGGTCGCGCAACAGGCGGACGCGGACGGGGTCGTTGCCGTAGCGGATGGCGTTGGTGACCAGTTCGCTGAGGATGAGTTCGGTGGTGAACGTCAGCTCGTCCAGGCCCCAGTGGGTCAGTTGGCGGGTGACCGAGGCGCGCATGTCGGCGACGGCTGAGGGGTCGGACGGTACGCGCCATTCGGCGATCCGGTCGGCGCCGAGGGCGCGGGTGCGGGCGACGATGAGGGCGATGTCGTCGCTCGGTCGTACCGACAACTCCGAGTCGAGTACGGCCCGGCAGGTGTCCTCGGGGGAGTCGCCGGCCCGGGTGAGTGCCGTGCGGAGCATCTCCAGGCCCACGTCGATGTCGCGTTCGCGGTCCTCGACCAGTCCGTCGGTGTAGAGGACCAGGCGGCTGCCCTCGTCGAGCTTCAACTCGGCGGTCTCGAAGGGGAGTCCGCCGAGGCCGAGCGGGGGTCCGGCGGGGACGTCGGGGAACTCGACGGTGCCGTCCGGGCGGATCAGCGCCGGCGGCGGATGGCCGGCGCGGGCGACGGTGCAGCGCAGGGTGACCGGGTCGTAGATGGCGTAGAGGCAGGTCGCGCCGGTGACCGCGGCGCCGCTGTCGTCGGGCGTCTCGTCCTGGTCGATGCGGCCGACCAACTCGTCCAGCAGACCGAGGAGTTCGTCGGGCGGCAGGTCCAGCGCGGAGAAGTTCAGGACCGCGGTGCGCAGCCGTCCCATGGTGGCCGCCGCGTGCAGGCCGTGGCCGACGACATCGCCCACGACCAGGGCGACCCGGGCGCCGGACAGGGGCAGTACGTCGAACCAGTCGCCGCCGACCCCGGCCTTCGCGGGCAGATAGCGGTAGGCGACGTCGAGGGCGGTCTGCTCGGGCAGGCGGCGGGGCAGCAGACTGCGCTGGAGGGTCACCGCCATGCCGTGCTCGCGGGTGTAGCGGCGGGAGTTGTCGATGGAGACAGCGGCGCGGGCGACCAGCTCCTCGGCGAGGGCCAGCTCCTCCGAGTCGAAGGGCTCGGGCTTGTCGGAGCGCCAGAAGTTGACCACGCCCAGGATCAGCGCCCCGGCCCGCAGCGGCACGGTGATCAGCGAGTGGATGCCGTACTCCACGACCTGCGCGGTGCGCTCAGGGTCCTGGGTGAGCCAGCCGGGGGCCTCGCCGAGCCGGGGTTCGACGACGGCGTCACCCGTGTCCAGGCTGCGCGCCTGCGGGGCGGACTCCACGAACTGGATCTGCTTGCCGACCGGGTAGAGCGGCGCGTCGTCGCGGACCCCGCTGTACGCCGTGCGCCGCAGCTCGGTGCCGGGCTGGGGTTCCTCGCCGCTCAGGACGGCGTCGTAGAGGTCGACCGTGACGAAATCGGCGAAGCGGGGGACGGCGAGTTCGGCGAGTTCCTCGGCGGTGCGGGTGACGTCCAGGCTGGTGCCGATGCCCACTCCGGCGTCGTAGAGCATGTTGAGGCGTTCGCGGGCGATCTCGGCGCGGCCGGAGAGGGCGCGCAGTTCGGTGGAGTCGCGCAGCGTGGTGACGCTGCCGGGCGGGCCGCCCTCCAGGTCGGTGGGGCGCTGGTTGACGGCGAGGAGCCGGCCGCCGACGCGGTGCACCTCGTCCGTCGCGACCCGCGCGGAGGCCAGCAGGGCCGTCATCTCGGCGTCCAGCCCGAGGTCGAGGACCAGGCGTCCCTCGCCGTTCTCGGGGAGGTCGAGCAGTTGGCGTGCCTCGTCGTTGGCGAGGAGGAGGCGGCCCTCGCCGCTGACGATGATCACGCCCTCCCGCACGGCGTGCAGCACGGCGTCGTGGTGTTCGTACATCCGGGTCATCTCGTGCGGGCCCAGGCCGTGGGTCTGGTGCTGCAGGCGTCTGCTGACCAGGGCGGTGCCGCCGGTGGCGAGGATCAGGGCCGCTCCGGCGGCGATCAGCAGGAGCGGCAGCTGCTGGTCGGCGGTGCCCCCGACGTTCGCCTTGGTCACCCCGGCCGACACCAGGCCCACGACCTTGCCGCCGGGACCCTTGACCGGCACCACGGCCTGCACCAGCGGTCCGATGGTGCCGATGATCTCCTCGGTGACGACGTGCCCGGCCAGTGCGGGGGCGATGTCCCCGACGAACTTCTTGCCGATGCGGTCCGGCTTGGGGTGGGTGTAGCGGATCCCGTCGGTGTTCATGACGACGATGAAGTCGACCTTGGACGTCTTGCGGGCGGCCTCGGCGCTCGGCTGGAGGATCGCCGTGGGGTTGGCGGTCTTCAGGGCCGCGACCGTGCCCGGGGCGTTGGCGAAGGTCTCCGCGACGGCCACCGACCGGTTGCGGGCCTCCTGCGTGCTGTCGTGCCGCACCTGGAGGACCTGAGCCACCACGGCCGACACGACCAGCAGCAGCACGATCACCACCTGCAGCATGAACACCTGGCCGGCGACGCTGCGGTCGGCCAGACCGGTCCGCCGGTGCCGGTGTTCGCGCGCCCGACGGGCACGGTCGTACGGGCGCTGCGCGCGCAGACCGTCGGGGCGGTGGGTCGACCGGGCCCTTGGCCGACCCGTCAGGCGGACCATGAGCCCATGTCTACACTGCCCGACCTCAGGAGGCGAGGGGCGTCACACCCGGTGACAGGCCGGGGCCGAACCGGGATCAAGGGTGCCTGCCGGGCTTGGCGCGCCGGGCCGCGAGCAGCAGCGCGATGTCGTCGGGACGGTCCGCCGCGTGCCGGGCCGCCGTGGTGAGCCGGTCGGCGACACCGGCCAGGGAACGCCCGCCCGGCCGCGCGGCGGGACCGCCCGCCTTCGCGAGCGCGACCCGCAGGGCGGCGATGCCGTCGTCGATGTCGACGCCGGGCCGCTCGACGAGGCCGTCGGTGTAGAGCGCCAGGATGGAGTCGGGCTCCAGCTGGAGTTCCGCCACGGGGTACTGCGCGTGCGGGTCCACCCCGAGTACTACGCCCCCGGGAATGTCCCAGACCCGGGTACGGCCGTCCGGGGTACGGATCAGCGGCGGCGGATGCCCGGCCCTGGCGACCTGGACCAGCCCGCTCACCGGGTCGAGACGGAGGTAGCAGCAGCTCGCGAACTGGCCGGGGTCGAGGTCGATGAGCAGATGGTTGGTACCGCTCATCACCTCGTCGGGCGGTCGGTCACCGAGTGCGAACGCCCTTACCGCGCTGCGGAGTTGACCCATGGTGGCGGCGGCCTGGACACCGTGTCCCTGGACGTCGCCGATCACCAGCGCCAGACCGTCGCCGGACTCCACGACGTCGTACCAGTCGCCGCCCACCTCCATGCCCTGGGTACCCGGCAGATAGCGGCCGGCGGTCTCCACCTGCGGGTGGACCGACAGTCGGCGGGGGAGCAGGGCCTGCTGGAGGCCGCGGGCGAGGGCGGCCTCCGAGTCGTAGCGCTGGGCCTTCTCCATCGCGTGGGCGATCAGTCCGGCGAGGGCGGTGAGCACCGCGCGCTCCTCGGAGCTGAAGCTGCGGGACCGGTCGAAGCCCAGGATGGCCGAGCCGACCGGGCGCCCGGACGCGATCAGCGGCAGGAACGCGCGGGCCCCCACCTCCGCGTCCAGCGGGATGCCCGGGTAGGCCTCCGCAAGCTGCTGCATGGAGTCGAAGAAGAGCGGGCGTCCGGTGGTGAGGGTCTCGACACCGGGCAGCCGGGTGTCGAGCCCGACCCCGTCGAAGGGGGCGAGGAAGCCCTGCGGGAAACCGGTCTCCCAGGCCAGGTACAGATGCCGTTCCTGGAGCAAGTAGATCGCGAGCCGCCGGCCGCCGAACGCGGGCAGCAGCTCCTTCATGACCACCGCGGACACCTGGCGGGCGGTGACCGCCTCCGTCAGCGCGATGGCGAGCACGATCGGCCGGTACAGCGGAGCGAGCGAGGTGACGCCGTTCCCCGGGGCGTCGGCCCCCTCGGGGTGCACCGGCACCAGCGGGATCGGCGGGCCGGACACCCGGGTCGACGGCGCGACCGTGCAGGTCAGCTGGTCGTGGCCCGGGTGGACCGCCAGCGCAAGCCAGTCGCCCTCGTACGGCTCCGGCGGCTGCTTCTGCCCCTCCGGACGCCGGACGTGGAAGTGCACCGACCCCAGCGACAGCAGGGCGCCGCGCAGCTGGTCCTCGCAGCCGATCTGGTTCAACCAGGGCACGCCCTCCCACAGCGGACGGCCGAGCAGTTCCTCGCGCGGGCTGCCCAGCAGCTGGGCGGCGCGCGGATTGGCGTAGGTGACCAGCCCCAGCCGGTCCAGGCAGAACACGCCGTCCGGCAGCAGATCGGCCGCGCTGTCGGCGACCGGGGCGGGGCCCGGGTCGAGGACGACACCGCTGACCGGGTGCCCGCCGCCGGGCGGGGCGGGGCCGGTGGCGGGCGTCCACAGGTCCAGCAGCCGGACCGAGCCGTCCGCCGCCCGCACCCGCAGGGGCAGCGGCGGGGGCTTCCCGGCGGCGGTCGCCCGCAGCGCCGCCATGACCTGGTACGTGTCGCCCGGGGCCAGGACGTCCGCGATGGCTTGCGCCGTGCCGGGGGACTCGCCGGGCTCGACACCCAGCAGGGTGTGCAGAGCACCGTCCCCGGTCACGACGGCCGTCGCCGGGTCCCACACGAAGCGGGCCATCCGGCCCTCGGGGCGATGCGTGGCCGCCGTCCGGACGCACACCGGCTCGCCGTCCCAGGCGACGCACGGCCCCTCCTCGTCCTTGTGCTCGTCCTCCAGGTCCCGCAGCGCCGCGCCCAGCTCCTCGGCCAGCCGTGTCATGCGGTCGAGACCGGACAGCACCTCGGTGGTGTCCGCGGCGGACGGCCGCAACACGGTGAGCACGCCGTACGTGGTCGACCCGCTCATGACCGGCACGTACTGCGAGCCGAACTGGAAGGGCAGACTGGCGGCGAACTGGGGGTAGCGGCGCATGCACTCCGCGGCGTTCGGCAGCACCACCTGGACACCGAGCCGGAAGGCGTCCGCGACGGGGAACTTGTTGTCGACGCTCAGTCGGTTCCAGGGGCGGAACAGCGGCCCGGGCAGCCCCGCCAGCACTGCGAGGCGCAGCAGTCCGGGCGTGCTCGACCGCAGGTAGACGCCCCCGGAGTGCCCGCCGGCCGCGTCGATCGCCTCCGTCGAGGCGTCGATGAGCAGCTCGGCGAGCCGTCCGGGCGTCCCCTTCTCGCGCTGGGCACTCCCAGTCATCGGGGCTCTACCTCGTCCCTGTGGCGCCGGGTGGGTGACACAGCAAGAATGCGCCAGGACGCGGCCGGGGTCACCTGGGCGGACGGGATGGGCTGGAGAGGCACGGGTGTCGCCGGTCCGTCGGTGTCTGATGAAGTGATCAAGAGTGACTCAAGTGTCGGTGTCGGGTACTGGGCGTGATGCGGTGTCGTCGGGTCGGGCCGAGGGTGCCGGTTCAGGGCGTTAAGTGCGCAGTTGTGACAGGGGAGTTGAGGCCCGACGTGTTCCTGTGACCGGGTCCGCGTCTCGTGGCGTTCAGGATGGCGCAAACTCCGCCCCCGCGCGGGGCGAATTCGATCTGTTGCCCGTATTCGTCGGCGGCGACGGGCGGGGCGGCAGAACACACGGTGAGTGGGAGGTGGCATACGGTGACGGCCGTCTCGCCGTACGGCCCCACCCGCGGCCGGCCGCGCCCGGATTGTTAGCCTCGGCCATGGCCAGTTTCCCTCTGCCCCGACCTGGAACGCGATGAGTGCGGTCGCCGCCGCCTACCCGCTCGGCGCCGGGACCACGCTCGCCGAACTCGCCCGCGACCCGCATCCACGGCTGGCGCGGCTCCGCGAGAGCGAACCCGTGTCCTGGCTGCCCGAGTTGGACGGCTGGCTGGTGACCCGGCGCGACCTCGCGCTCGACGTGATGCGGGACGCGACCACCTTCACGGTGGACGACCCCCGTTTCTCCACCGCCCAGGTCGTCGGCCCGAGCATGCTGTCCCTCGACGGGGAGCAGCACGCCCGCCACCGCGAACCCTTCACCGCGCCCTTCCGCCCACGCGAAGTACGGGACGGCTTCGCCTCGTTCATCGAGCGGGAGACCGACCGGCTCGTCACCGAGCTGCGACCGGCCGGCGCCGGCGAACTGCGCCGCGCCTTCGCCGGCCCTCTCGCGGTCGCCGTCGTGACCGAGGCACTCGGACTGACCGGCACCACCCCGTCCACCGTGCTCTCCTGGTACGACGCCATCGTGCGGTCGGTCTCGGACATCACCGCCGGACACGAGGCGGGACCGGCAGGTACGGCTGCCTACGCGGAACTGCGGGCGGCCGTCGAGGCCACCGTCGCGGACCGGGGCGGAGCCTCACTCCTGGTCTCGGCCGCGGCCGGACACCTCACGGTGCCCGAAGTCGCCTCCAACGCCGCCGTGTTGATGTTCGGCGGCATCGAGACCACCGAAGCGATGATCACCAACGCGCTGCTGCATCTGCTCCGGCACCCCGACCAACTCGCCCTCGTCCGCGCAGACATGGGCCTGCTCGACGGCGCGATCGAGGAATCGCTGCGCCTCGAACCCGGCGCGGCCGTCGTGGACCGCTACGCCACCCGGGACACCCTCCTCGGCCCGGCCACGATCCGCGAGGGCGACCTGGTCACGGTCTCCCTCACCGGCGCCAACCGCGACCCGGCGGTCTTCCCCGACCCGGACCGCTTCGATGTCCGCCGCGAGAACGCCCGCCTCCAACTCGCGTTCGCCCACGGCCCGCACTACTGCCTCGCCGCGCACCTCGCCCGCCTGGAGACCCGTATCGCCCTCCACCACGTGCTCGACCGCCTCCCGTCCCTGCGCCTCGACCCGGACCACCCGACGGCCCCGCACGGACTGGTCTTCCGCAAGCCGCCGACGCTTCATGTGCGGTGGGACCTTGCGTCCTGACGTGGGTCGGCTCAGGGAGTGACGGTCCGTCAGGAGTCCTTCACTCGCGGCCCACTTGGCGCTCCATGACCTCCACCAGGCGCTCCAGCGCGTTCACCACCTGGTCCCGGTCCTCGCCCAGGCCCGCCAACAGGTGTACCTCGGCGGCCAGTTGGCGGGGGAACAGGTCGTCCACGGCCTTGGCTCCGGTCGGCGTGATGGTCACCAGCGCGGCCCGCCGGTCGGCCGGATTCGGGGTGCGGGCGATGAAGCCGCGCTTCTCCAGCTTGCCCAGGGCCTTGCTGACCCCCGCACGGGACAGGCCCAGCCACTCGGCGAGACGGCGGGCGATCACCGGTTCGGTGGCATGGCGCAGGGGGATCAGCATGTCGACCTCGGGGGCGGTGAGCGCGGCGCCCGCGTAGAGGGGTTCCACCGCCCGGTTCAGGAGCCCGGTGGCGTGCTTGAGCAGGCCGATCAACTCCATGGGAGAGGTGTCGAGGCCGGGGTTGTGCTCGGTCCACTGCGCGCGGACGTCGGTGGGGGAGGGCGACATGCGGCTCTTGTTCTCGCTTCCGGGGCTTCAGGGACTTCGATCGGGGCTTCGGCGTCGGTCCTGTGCGGGCCTTCACCCGTTATTGTTAACCGGTGAACCATCGGTTACCGTTACGGTCATGGTATCGCCGTCCCCCTCCCGTCCCGCCGCCGCGCACCCCGCCGCACCGGCCGACTCCACCGACCCCTCGCGGCGCGCCGCCGTCGCCCTGGTCGCCGTCCTCGCCGCGCTGACCGCGGTCGCCCCGCTCGCGACCGACATGTACGTCCCCGGATTCCCCGCCATGGGGGACGCGCTCGATGCGAGCAGTTCGGCCGTACAGCTGACGATGACCGCGTTCCTGGCCGGGCTCGTCGTCGGACAGCTGCTCATCGGCCCGATCAGCGACAGCCTCGGCCGTCGCGCACTGCTGCTGTCCGGCACGGCGGCGTTCACGGTCTTCTCCGTCGCCTGCGCCCTCGCGCCCAATGTCGGCCTGCTCGCCGGCGCCCGGTTCCTCCAGGGTCTGGCGGGCGCCGCCGGCATGGTGCTGGCCCGCGCCGTGCTCACCGACCGCTTCCACGGCGCCGAACTGCCGCGCTACTTCGCGGTGCTCTCCCAGATCATGGGCGTCGCGCCGGTCGCCGCGCCGGTGCTCGGCGGGGCGATCCTGGCCGTGTCGACCTGGCGTGCGGTGTTCGTCGTACTGACCGTTATGGGCGGGTTGTTGCTGCTGGGAGTACTCCGCAAGGTCCCGGAGACCCTGCCGCCCGAGCGACGGCACGCCGGCGGGATCACGAACACCTTCCGCGCGATGGGCGCGCTGCTCGGCCGCCGTACGTTCATGGGGTACGTCCTCGTCCTCGCGTTCATCTCGGCGGCGCTGTTCGCCTACATCAGCGGCTCCAGCTTCGTCTTCGAGAACCTGCACGGGGTTTCGGCCACCACGTACTCCCTCATCTTCGCGAGCAACGCCGTCGCCATGCTGATCGCCGGCGCGGCCTTCTCCCAACTCGCCGGACGTGTACGGCTGAACACCCTGTTGACGGCGGCGGTCGTCGTCGCCGGGGTCGGCGCCCTCACGCAGGTCCTGCTGGTGCTGACCGTGGGGGAGACCCTCGCCGGCACCTGGATCAGCCTGTTCGTCACGGCCGGCGGCATCGGCATGGTCTTCCCGTCGACCCTCAGCATCGGCCAGACCCTCGGCCGCAGCGCCCCCGGCGCGGCCTCCGCCCTCCTCGGCGGCCTCCAGTTCCTATTCGGCGCCCTCGCCGCGCCCCTGGTCGGGGTGTTCGGGGAGGACAGCTCCCTGCCGATGGCGGTGATCATGCTGATCGCGGTGGCAGCGGCGGGAGTTGCGCTGGTGGGGCTGGCCAGGCCTTGGGAGGGGCGGGGGGAGCCGACGGCGACGGCGTAGAGGGACCAGAAACGGTGGATGCGGCCAGGAGTTGGTGTGTGGTGGTTTCCAGGTACGGCACGATGGCGGCCGCCGCAGCCGCTGCCCGGACACCGGTCGGCATGGTCCAGCGCCCGCCGTAGAGCGTGAGCACCACGACGATGACCACGACGGACACCACCCCGTCGCGTTGGGTATGGAGGGCGACGGTCATCCCGTGGATCCGCCGGGACAGCAGGCCGTTGACGAAGCGCGCGAAACCGAAGCGCAAGGCGGACAACAGGGCCAGGAATTCACCCATGGCGCACCGCCTACCCCCGAACGCGGCTCCAACGCGGCGCCCCCTGGGCAAAAGATTCACCGGGGCGGGCTGAAATGCTTTGTCGGGGGCACTCGGGTTTCTGCGGTTCCGGTTGGTGCCGCTCCCCGACGGAAAGAGAAAATCGTGTACATAGGCCTGGGTACTGTCGTCCTCATCATTGTCATCGTCGCTGTCGTCATGATGCTGCGTCGCCGCTGACCCGTGCCTCTTGTACCGCACGGTCAGCCATGACCACAGCCCGCCCCGGATCGCTTTTCTCGGATCCCGGGCGGGCATGGCCATGAGCGGTGCGCGAATTCACCTCTCGGATCGCGGAGGGCTGTCGAATCAGATTCAGATGGTGAAGCGGTCGAGGTCGGTGGCCTCCTGGAGGCGGCGTACGCGCGTCCTTGTCGCCGACGTCCAGGGCGCGGGCCCGACGCGGGATCCGGTCCCGCAGTCCTGCGCCGACCAGCGCGTTGTGCACGGTCATCAAGCCCTCGGTGAGCGGTGTGCCGATGTGGTCGGCGAACTCGAGCGGCACCGCACCCGTGCCGCCCCTCCGCGCCGTGGACGAAGAAGGAACTGGCGCCGTGAACCGACGCACAGCTTGAAACCGGCCGGCTTGCCGCCGGACAGCTCCCGCATCCCCTGCGGCAGCTCCAGCGACACGCACTTGACGCTCTCGCCCGACGCCTTCTCGGCGAACTGCCCGGCATCGAAGTCCTCGTCGAGGGTCCGGCAGCCGAAGTAGCCGGTACCGATCTCCGGGCTCCCGATCCGTTCGCGGGGCGGGTGTCCGGGCACCGGGCGTGTCCGATCACCGCGACGATTCCGGTTCTCAGCACGTCCCCGTGTAACCCGCTCGGCCCGTCTCAAAACAGTTGTGTTGATTCTTGTACTTTTCTCGTCCTGATATTCGGCGGCGCAGGGTTCGCCATCAATAAATGGGTGAGGGTGTAGGACGGAAAACGATGGGCACCCGACCTGCCAAGGGTCGCCCACCGAAATAGCGGACGGGCTTCCTCGGTATTCACGCACAGCAAGGGGAGGTTTTGTATGACGGACAACATGTGGGGTTATCAGGCCGAGTCCGGCCACCAGACGGGGATGGACCTGACCGGGTTCAAGGTCGAGGCGAGCGACGGCTCGATCGGCAAGGTCGACAAGCACTCCGAGGATGTCGGAGCCGCGTACATCGTCGTCGACACCGGAGTGTGGATCTTCGGCAAGCAGGTGCTGCTCCCCGCCGGTGTCATCTCGTCCGTCGACGTGGCGGAGCGGACGATTCACGTCGGCCGCACCAAGGACGAGATCAAGAACTCCCCCGAGTTCGACAAGGACAAGCACATCGGTGACGCCGGGTACCACGAGCAGGTCGGTGGCTACTACGGAGACCACCGAGCCTGACCGTCGCTCCGCGGCACACAGGGGCGGGCACCGGCGTGCTGCCGGTGCCCGCCCTTCGCCCTGCCCGGTCCCGGACCCCAGGGTCCGGAACGCCCGGGTCCGCATCATCGTCGGCCGTCGGGGTACCCGTGTCCGACACCCACTCCGCGCGAGGAAGCGAGAACGCCGTGAGCGAGCGTCGCCCGGAGGCCCCAGGGAACACAGGAGGGCCGAAACCGAAGCCGATACCGAGGGACCTGCCCGATCAGCAGGCCGGCGCCGAGGAGCAGCGCGAGCCGGAGGGCCGTGATCCGCAGAACCCCGACCCGGGGATCCCCGACACGGACGAGGCCGGTACCGGGCGGAGGGGCGCCGCGCATTCCGGCAGCGCACGTCCGGGGCATCCCGTGCCCGACGAATCGACGGGTTGACGCCCCGCGCGCCGGGGGATCCGAGGTGGGATCCGCTCGGCCGTGTGCCGTAGCCACCCGTGAACGGATACCTCTGATCTCCGATTTCTCATGTCCCGCCGTATTCAAGTTCGAGGAGAGTGGGCTGATGGCCACCGTGTCCCTCACCGGAGCGTCCAAGAAGGACGCCACCGCTGTTTTCGACGTCCTGCGCACGGCGTTTCCGACCGACCGTTCCTCGCACGACATCCCCCAGGAGCAGCCGGGCGACAACTCCCCGGTGTGGAGCGCGGAGTTCGAGCCGGCGCGGGAGCCGATCCCGACCGACTCCGTTCCGCTGGAAGGTGCAGTCTCCGCCACACTCCAGGGCGCCTACGTCGCCGTGGACCAACTGTTCGAGGCCCTGAGCGCGGCGTTCGCCGTCGACCACTGGGGTGCCGCGTCAGGAGACCAGGAGAAGGAGGTCGACCTGCGGCTCACGACGAAGCGGTGACGGGACGGGAAGCCGTCCTCGCGCGACTGCGACCCACGAGGAGTTGAGCGACATGGTGCAGATCGGATACACGATGATGGCCGAGCAGGCCGGCCCGCGAGAACTCGTCGACCACGGGGTCGGCGCCGAGCACGCGGGCTTCGACTTCTCGGTCACGTCCGACCACTACTTCCCCTGGCTGGAGTCCCAGGGCCACGCCTCCTACGCGTGGAGCGTGCTCGGCGCCGCCGCGCAGGCCACCGAACGCATCCCCCTCATGGCCTACGTGACCTGCCCGACGACCCGCTACCACCCGGCCGTCGTCGCCCAGAAAGCCGCCACCCTGCAACTCCTCTCCCATGGACGGTTCCGTCTGGGCCTGGGCTCAGGGGAGAACCTCAACGAGCATGTGGTGGGCGGTGGTTGGCCCGCCGCACACGTCCGGCTGGAGAAGCTGGAGGAAGCCGTCGAGATCACCCGCTCGCTCTTCGCGGGAGAGAACGTCAACCACCACGGTGTCCACTTCGACGTGGAGAACGCCAAGTTGTGGGATCTGCCCGACGCGCCCCCGCCGATCGGTGCAGCCGTTTCCGGCGACCACTCGTGCGAACTCGCCGGCCGCCTGGCCGACTTGCTGATCGCGACGGACCCCCGGCCGGAACTGATCTCCGCCTTCGAGAACCACGGCGGCACCGGCAAGCCCAGGGTCGGTCAGCTGCCCATCTGTTACGACACCGACCGCGACGCGGCCATCGCCCGCGCCCACGACCAGTTCCGCTGGTTCGGCGGTGGCTGGCCGGTCAACTCCGAACTCCCCGGCCCCGCCGCGTTCGAGGGCGCCACGCAGTTCGTACGGCCGGAGGACGTGGCCGAGTCGATTCCCTGCGGCGACGACGTCCAGGCGGTCGTCGAGGCCGTACGCCCTTACGCCGACGCGGGGTTCACCGAGGTCGCCCTGGTCCAGATCGGTGGCGAGCACCAGGAACCGTACCTGGAATGGGCCGAACAGAAACCGCTCCCCGCCCTCCGCGAGTTGTGAGCGCGCGATGACCACGAAACGCGCCGCGATCTTCGACGTCGACGGGACACTCGTCGACACCAACCACCTGCACGTGGTGACCTGGTGGGAGGCGTTTCGGCAGGCGGGCCACCAGGTCCCCATGCGGGACATCCACCGGGCCGTGGGTCTGATTGGAGGCGACCTGCTGGACCACCTCCTCGGCGGCGACGACCGCGATCCCGACGAGGACGAGCAGCTCACCGCGGCCCATCACGCCCTGTACGCCACCTACTTCGAGCGGCTCCCGGCGCTGGACGCGGCGGGCGACCTGCTGCGCGCCCTGGCCGGGCGGGGCTGGACGATCGTCCTGGCGACCTCGGCGAGCGGCGCGGAACTCTCCGCCCTACGGCGTGCCATCGACGCGGACGACGTCATCCTCGGAGCGGCCAGCGCGGACGACGTCGGTGACGGCAAACCCGCACCCGACCCCGTGCGGCGGGCCAGGGAACTCGCCGAAGTACCCAGCGAACGAGCCGTGTTCGTCGGTGACACCGTCTGGGACATGAAGGCGGCGGTACGGGACGGAGTGCTCCCGGTAGCCGTGCTGTCCGGCGGCATCCCGCGCGCGGACCTGGAGACCGCCGGTGCCCGCGCCGTGTACCGGGACCCGGCCGATCTCCTCGGGCATCTGGACTCCGGCGTCTTCGCCGACATGGAGTGACCTGGGCCTTCGGAGGCGAAACGCCATGCCGTTTCCACCGTCCGCAGGGCGTCGTGATCAGCGGCCGAGGGCCTTCTGCAACTGCCGTTTGTTCATGGAGGACCGGCCGTGGATGTTGCGCTTCTTCGCCTCCGCGTAGAGCTGGTCCTTCGTGGGCCCCTCGGCGCCGCTGTGTGAGCGCAGCCCGCCGCGTTGAGAGGCCGACTTCGGATCACGCGTGGAGGTCTTGCTGGAAGTCTTCGCCTCGCCGGAGCGGGCGCGCTCCTTGTTCACCGTCCGCGCGGCGATCTCCTTCGCCCGGCGCGTGGACTCACCGCGCCTCTCGGCACTCTCCTTTACGTGCTCGTACTGCCGTTCCCGCCTCTTGCTCGATCCTGCCGGCATCGCGTTGCTCCTTTCCGGACGTTCGCCCTACGCCGGGCGTGAGACCTCGGCGACGGCTGTGGAGATCCGTTGCTTCACATGGTCGGGCAGTGGTGGCCCGTTGACCGAGTCGACGAGCTCCTCGGCGAGCTGGTGGAGTTTGGTGTTCGTGTGCTGCGAGACGTCGACCAGGACACTCCAGGCGTCCTCGGCACTGAGACCGAAAGAGGCCATCAGGACTCCGCGGGCCAGGTCGATGACCGGCCGGGTCACCATGGCGCGCTTGAGCTGGACGACTTCGAGGCGCAGTTCCTCGGCCTCGTCGGACACCTCGTTCTCCTCCGTACGGTCGTGCGTCGCGGCGGGATGTTCGTGCCAGTCGTGGACGATCACCCCGTTGACGGGGGCACGGGCGGGAGAGAACAGCGATGACGTGCCGGTGAGGGCGAACAGTCGCTCGACCCCCGGGCTCGCGGTCCGGACAGTGACCGTCTTGCCGTCCGCCAGGGCGGTGCGGCGTACGCGCAGCAGGGCGTTGAGTCCGGAACAGTCGCAGAAGCCGACCTCGGCCAGGTCGAGGTCCACGCCTTGCGACGACCGGGCCAGTGCCAGACGCAGGGCGCGCTGCATCGTCTGTTCCGTGTCGATGTCGATCTCGCCCGAGACCGCCACGACCGTCCGGCCCCCGGCCGGACGCGTCACGATCTGCAGGAGAGCCGACGGGTCAACTCCCCCGGGAGGCTCGTGTTCCGGCATGGCAGTCGCTCCCGAAGCGTTTGTCCGTCCTCTGCCGGTACAAGTTTCGTCCGGCCCGTGAAACACGTCAAGAGATACATGAAATGTATTTCGCGTCTTTGGATGCGTGAACACTACGCCCTATGATGGGCTGCATGGGTGGAGTAGCCGAGACGCACACAGGATGGACGTTCCTCACCAGCCATGCCCGGGTGCTTGCCGCGATCGCCGAGGACCACCGCACCCGCATCCGGGACATCGCCGCACGGTGCAGGCTCACCGAGAGGGCGGTCCAGAAGATCATTTCCGATCTGGAGGAGGCCGGCTATCTCACCCACACCCGGGAAGGGCGGACCAATGCGTACCGCATCGTCCCGGGGACCATCCTGCGTCACCCGGCCGAGGCCGGCATGACCGTCGAAGCGCTGCTTTCCGCCCTCGCGCAGCACGACGCGCAGCGTGACGGACAGCCACGGTGGCCCGGCTCGGTGTCGTCGTAGGCGTGCGCCTGTTTCGGCACGTGCGGTGCGGGAAGGCGCAGAAATGAGTGCTTCGGACAGGAGGCACGTCCGTGGGAGCCGGTGTACGCCGGATCGCGGGTGTGTTTCGCCTGCTCAGCGCGTGCTCGCTCCCATGGGGACCGTCCGGTCGACAACCCCTGGAGGGAGTTGTGAGCACCATGGACACAGTCACCAGGAAGCACCGTCCGCACGACGACGCACCGCGCACCGCCGCGGCCTTCGCACGCTTTTCGCACCTGCCGGACGGACCGGAACGGGACGCCCTGCGCGACGAACTCGTCCGGGCCTGGCTGCCCATGGCGGACCGTATCGCCGGCCGCTACCGGGGGAAGGGCGAGCCCGTCGAGGACCTGCGCCAGGTTGCCGCGCTCGGCCTCGTCAAGGCCGTCGACGGCTACGACCCCGATCGCGGTCACGCCTTCGAGAGCTACGCCGTTCCGACCGTCACCGGCGAGATCAAGCGCCACTTCCGCGACCACATGTGGGCCCTGCACGTCCCACGGCGCGTCCAGGAACTCCGCAACAGGGTGCGCGTCGCCCTGCAGGACCTGTCCGCGACGGGGGCGGAGCGGCGCCCGGGCATCGCCGAGATCGCCGCGCACACGCAGCTGAGCGAGGAGGACGTACGCGCCGGTCTGGAGGCGCTGGACAGCTATGCCGCCCTCTCGCTCGACGCCGAGTCGCCGGGCGAGGACGCCGCGGTGACGCTCGCCGACCTGCTGGGGGAGTGGGACGCCGGATTCGACCTGGTCGTCGACCGGGAGGCGGTCAAGCCGGCCCTGCGCACTCTGTCCGAACGCGAACGCACCATCCTCTACCTGCGCTTCTTCCGAGGCATGACGCAGAGCCGCATAGCCGAACAGCTCGGTGTCTCCCAGATGCACGTCTCCCGGCTGATCAGCAACTCCTGCGCCACCGTGCGCAAGAAGGTGCTCGCCGATGCCGCCTAGCGGGCCGGGACGGGAGGCCGGCCGCCCCTCGGGACTGCTCCCGGGGCGGCCGGTGGCGGGCTCACTGCCGAACCCTCCCGGGAGCGGTTGGGCAGTCGGCCGCCCTCTTCGGACTACCGGGCTGGGCCCGCTTCAAACAACTGGAGAGGATCAACCGGCGTCCGGCCGACTCGCGCGCAGGCGCTGAGCGCGTAGTTCACCTATTTTCTGGGCGAGTTCGGTGTCGGGCCGCCAGATGTCGACGTCTCGTTCCGCGAGTTGGTCGTAGACGGGACTGGGTTCTCCCTTCCGGATCTTGTCCAGGAGGATTTCGATCTTCTTCAGGGACGGTATGTCGAGGAGTGGGTGGAGGCCCTCGTCCCTGAGGCGGTGGCAGAAGGTGAGGTCGATGCAGATGAGGTCGGACAGGCCGCGCAGAGCTCGGCCGCCTTGGGCCACAGCCCCAACATCATCCACGAGTTGATCCCGGCCGCACTCACCGACTGGGCTGCCAGGGCGAGTGCTGTTCCGTCGTCCGGGATCCGGACGAGTTCCTCGATGGCCTTGCGCATCCTGATCGGCCTACCTGTCGCCAACAACTCGCGCAGGATGGTCAGTTGGGAGGCATCGGCATCGTTGCCGGCGCTGCTTTAGATCATGGAACGAAACCATAGGGGGTGGGTCTGACAGTGGTTCCGTGATGCCGGCGGTGCACCTAGGGCGCGATGCCGCGCATCAGTCCCTCAAGGTCGCGTTCGCCTGCCGGTGTCTGTGCCCTGTCCCGCAGGCCCTCGCCGATCAGTCGTTGAGCGGCAGGCAGACTGATCGTGGTGGCCCAGGCGTCGTTCTCGCGCAGGAGCCCTTCCTTGAAGTCGTCGGCGGGCAGCGCGCGTTTGGCCGCTTCGACGACGCCGTCGGGCAGGGCGGCGATATGGCGGGCGACGCGGTCCACGTACTCGTCGAGCTCGTCGGCCGGCACGGCCCGGTTGATCCGCCCGTAGGACGCCGCGGTCTCGGCGTCGAACAGGTCGGCGGTCAGGATCACCTCCAGTGCGCGGTTGCGGCCCACGCGGTCACGGAGGTACTGCGTTCCCCCTCCGCCGGGGACGATGCCCATGAGTGCTTCGATCTGACCGAGTCCGGCGGTCTCCACGGCGGCGAACGCCATGTCCGCCGCGGCCACGAACTCCGCCCCGCCCCCGCGTGCCTTTCCGGCGAACTTGACGATGGTTGTCTGGGGCAGGTGGCGGATGAGTTCGCCGACAGCCTGGAACACGTTGATGTCCGCCGGCGCCGCTGCGGCGAGTTCTTGCTGCGTACCGTTTTCCGGGCGGACTGCCCGAGCCGGCCGATCCTGGACCAGATCGCGGACAAGTGGTCGATGATGGTCATGGCCCTGCTGGAACGGCCCACCCGGTTCAATGAGTTGAAGCGCGGCCTGGAAGGCGTGACACAACGCGTCCTCACCCAGACACCGCGCCGCCTTGAGCGGAACGGCATGATTCAGCGCAGAGTCCTGCCGACCTCACCCGTCGGTGTCGAATACTCCGCTGGGCGAGTCCCTGCGCGAGCCGTTCGGGCACCTCTGCGGCTGGACCGTCGAGCACAGCGAAGAGATCCAGAACTGCCAGCAGGCTTACGACAGCAGCCGTCGCTCCTTGGCGACGGACACCGCCCCGGCCCGCGTCTCCACCCCCAACTTGCCGTAGATCCGCCCGAGATGGGTCTTGACCGTCGCCTCGCTGATGAAGAGGGCCCGGGCGATGTCCCGGTTGCCCAGGCCGCGGGACAACTGGCCGAGGATCTCGCGCTCGCGTTCGGACAGGGTGGGGTGCGGGTTGCGCATCCGGGCCATGAGACGGTCGGCCACCGGCGCCGAGAGTGCCGTACGACCGGATGCGGCGCTGTGGATCGCCGTGAACAGTTCCCCGGGGCGTTCGGCCTTGAGGAGATACCCCGTGGCGCCCGCCTCGACGGCGCGGGTGATGTCGGCGTCCGTGTCGAACATGGTGAGGACGAGAACACGAGGGCCCCCGCCGGCGGTCAGTTTCCCGATGGCCGTCACTCCGTCCATGCCGTCGCCGAGTTGAAGGTCCATCAGCACCACGTCGGGACGGACCCGGGCGGCCAGGGCGAGGGCCTCCTCGCCGCTGCCCGCCTCGCCGACCACCTCGATCCCGTCGGCGCTGGACAGCAGCGCGCGCAGCCGGGCCCGTACGACGGCGTGGTCGTCGCACAGCAGCAGACGTACGGGTGCGGATGTGTTCACGGGACGAGCTCCTCACGGGGATCACGGACGGCGGGTACGGCGACCGACACGACCGTGCCCTCGCCGGGGGCGGACTCCACGCTCAGGGTGCCGCCCGACTGCCGGGCCCGGATCCGCATCGCGGGCAGCCCGTGTCCGCGCGACCGGCCGGGCGCGGAGACCGGGGGAGCCGTGACGTCGAAACCACGGCCGTTGTCGGCGATGTCGAGGGAGATCTGGTCGTCCAGCCAGGTCAGGGTCAGCGCGGCCCGGGTCGCGGCAGCGTGCTCGCGCACGTTGGCCAACGCGCCTTGGGCGATGCGCAGCAGGACCGCCGCGACCGGCTCGGGCAGCGGGCCCGGATCGCCGTCGAGCCGGAACTCCACCGTCAGGCCCGGACCGCTCTCCCGCTCGGCGAGCGCACCCAGCGCCACCGGCAGGGAGTGCTCGACGAGGTCGGCCGGTGCCAGGTCGTGGACGAACCGGCGCGCCTCGGCGAGGCCGCGGGAGGTGATCTCGGCGGCCGTGAGCACGTGCCCGCGGGCCGTTTCCGGGTCGGCCTCCCACACACGCTCGGCGGCCTGCAGCAGCATCTGCTGGCTGGACAGGCCCTGTGCGACGGTGTCGTGGATCTCCGTGGCCAGCCGCTGCCGTTCCGCCAGGACACCGGCCCGCCGTTCGGTGGCCGCGAGGTCGCGGCGGGTGCGGACCAGGTCGTCGATCAGGACGCGCTGCCGGACCGACTGCCGCTGCAACTGCACCAGCACGGCGGTGGCGACCGCCGCGAGAGCCGGCGGGGCGACGACCATGTTGGGGTTGAGCGCCCCGTCGGCCACCCGTATCTCGGAAACGACGACGAGCGCGGTGAGTACGGTCGCCAGCGGCACCGCGAACCGCGCGGGCAGCGCGTACAGGCCGCCGAACAGCAGGGGCATCGCGCACCAGGTGGCACTCGGCGCGAGGGCGAGCAGCACGGTCCAGACCGCGAACACCGAGGCCAGCCAGGCGAGATGACGCGCGGTGGGCGCGGAACCCGGGCGTGGCGCCGGCGCCAGGAACTGCCCGAGGACGTACAGCAGACAGAAGGCCGCGTACAGCGCCAGGATCCAGTCGGTGCGCGCTCCGCCCTGGTCGCGGGTCAGGAAGCGTACGAAGGAGGAGCCGAGCAGCAGGAAGAACGCGGCGTGCACCACGGCGGGCAACAGCCGCTCCTCCGGACCCGTGGGTCCCGTACTCCGTCGTCCCGTGTGTCCCATCCTCCGTGTCTAACGCGACGGACGGGTCGGCGCATCAACCGATCGGCTGACATCCGGATCACCCGAACCGCCGCCGGATCAGCGCCCCTTGACCGAGCCGGACACCCCGTCGCCGCACCGAGGCTGGCATCAACACCCGCCACCCACCTCGGAGTTCGGAAGGCGACGACCTCGTGCCCACCAAGAACCTCACCGCCAACCGCGCGGCCCTCGGCCACCGCATCGCCTACGCCCTGCGCCACCCCGACCGCGTACCCCGCCACCTGGCCCGTGCCACCCGGGACGCCTGGCTGCGCCACCGCCACCCGGACCACGTCTCCTACTACCGTGCCGTGATGCGCTCCGACACCCGGGCCGACCCGGACGGGGCGGTCGGCAGCGCCAGCCGTGAACGCTGGCTCGCCCTGGGCGCGATGCAGTTCGACTACCTCCTCGGCCACGGTCTGCGCCCCGAACACCGCATGCTGGAGATCGGCTGCGGAAATCTGCGCGGCGGCTGGCGTTTCATCCGCCACCTCGACCCCGGGCACTACTACGGCATCGACATCTCGCCCGACATCCTGGCCGCCGCGCAGGACACGCTCGTCGAGATGGGCCTGCAGAAACGGCTCCCCGCCCTCACCCCCGTACAGGACCTGACCCTGCGCTTCCTGCCCGACGCACACTTCGACGTCGTCCACGCGCACAGCGTGTTCTCGCACTCCCCGCTCCCGGTCATCGAGGAATGCCTCGCCAACGTCGGCCGTGTTCTGGCACCGGGCGGCTGGTTCGACTTCACCTTCGACCGGACGGAGGGCGAGGAACACCACGTGCTGCGCGAGGACTTCTACTACCGCACCGAGACCCTCGTCGCACTGGCTGCCCAACACGGCCTGAAGGCCCACTTCATGGACGACTGGGAACAGCTTCCGCACGGCCAGTCGAAGCTCCGGGTCACCCGCTGAGTCCGTGCGGCAGCGGGGAAGCCCTCAGCAGTCCGCTTCCGCGGGGGCGATCGACTCACGCTGGGCCGTCTGTGCGACGCGTGAGAGGAGGGTGCGCAGTCGGTCGGCGTCCTGGTCGCTCAGATCGGCGAGGAGGCGCGCTTCGGCGGCAGACAGGCCGTGTCGTACCTGCTTGAGCCTGCTGCGGCCGGTGTCGGTGATGAGGACCTGGCGGGCGCGTCGGTCGCGAGGGTCGGGCCTGCGGGTGATGAGTTCGTGTGCTTCGAGGTCGTCGAGCAGATAGGTCATCACGGTGCGGTCCAGGCTGACTTCTTTGGCCAGGGCGAGTTGTGAGGGGTGTACGTCTCCGTCGGCGCACCGTCGTAGCACCCGATCTGCGGGGCGTCGGCGCCGGCGACTGCCCGCAGATCAATGCGGAGGGTCCGCCCGACCGGACCGTCCACGCATCCTCACGCCGCCGTCCGGCGGCCGTCGCGGTCGGCTCGGGCCGCGGTGATCAGGCCGTCGAGCGAGTCGCGGGTGTGCAGCAACTCCGTGATGTGGGCGGAGAGCCGGTCGCGTTCCTGGGCCATGCGTTCCAGCGCGGCGTCGGAGTTCTCGTCGCTGGGCGCGTAGCGGCACGGCATCAGTTCCAAGATGGTGCGACTGGACAGCCCGGCCACGTAAAGGCGCTGGATGAAGTCGACCCGCTCGATGTCGTCCTCCGTGAAGTGCCGCTGCCCGCCACCGCTGCGGGTGCTGACGAGCAGTCCCTGCTCCTCGTAGTAGCGCAGTGAACGGACACTCACACCGGTGCGCGCCGCGAGTTCGCCGATCCGCATCTCAACTCTCCTGATGGTGACCTGGGTTCAGGACTTGCATCTCACATTGACGTCAGGTTTTAGCGTACCGGTCGGGCCCGCTCCCCCCGGGCCGTCGCTACGTGATGTACGAAGGAGTTGCCGCATGATCACGCTGTTCGACCGCCACCGCCTCGGCGGTCTGGAGCTGCCCAACCGAGTGGTGATGGCCCCGATGACCCGGGGTCGGGCCGGGGCCGGGGGCCTCGCCACCCCGTCCATGGCGGTCTACTACGCCCAGCGGGCCAGCGCCGGGCTGATCGTCACCGAGGGGGTGCAACCCAGCCTGGTCGGGCAGTCCAACCCGGGCACCCCGGGGCTGTACACCGAGGAACAGGTGGCCTCCTGGCGGCCCGTCACCGACGCCGTGCACGCCAACGGCGGGCGGATCTTCGCCCAGATCATGCACGGCGGCCGGGTCTCGCACCCCGACACCACAGGCCTGCGGCCGGTCGGACCGTCCGCCGTCGCCGCGACCGGCGAGGTGTTCACCCCGACGGGGCCGCGGCCCGCGCCGCTCCCGCGCGCCCTGGACCTCTCCGAGGTGCCCGAACAGGCCCGCTCGTACGCCGAGGCCGCCCGGCGCGCCGTCGACGCCGGCTTCGACGGCGTCGAACTGCACGGCGCGAACGGCTACTTGATCTCACAGTTCCTGTCGTCCAACGCCAACCTGCGCACCGATTCCTACGGCGGCCCCATCGCCCGCCGCATCCGGTTCGCCGTCGAGGCGGTCGCCGCCACGGTCGACGCCGTGGGCGCGGCCCGCACCGCGATCAGGCTGTCCCCCGGCGGCACCTTCTGGGGCGTCGAGGAGAGGGAAGTGCCCGAACTGTACGCGGCCCTGCTCGCCGAACTCGCCAGCTTCGACCTCGCCTACGTGCACCTGGAGGCGACCGCCGAGGAGGAGGTGCTGATCGGACTGCGCCGCGCGTGGCCGGGCAATCTGGTCGTCAACCCGGTGCTCCCGATGGGCCCCAAGCAGACCGACCGGGCCGCCGCCGACCACTGGCTGGCCCTCGGCGCGGACCTGATCAGCTTCGGCCGAGCCTTCCTCGCCAACCCCGACCTGGTGGAACGGCTCCGCACCGGCCTGCCGCTCGCGCCCGCCGACCCGGCCACGTACTACCAGGGCGGCGACACGGGCTATCTCACCTACTCCGCCCACCAGTACGCCGCCTGACCGCACACGAAGCACGAAGGACGAGGAAGAACCATGACTTCAAGGAATTCGCCGGACGAGATCCAGGGCGACGCCCGGACGACCGTCATCATCGCCGGACGGGTCCACGTCCCCGCCGAGGACGTCGACACGTTCGTCGCCGAGGCGCGGGCGACGTCGTACCCGCTCGCCGCCGCGAACCCGGGGAACGTGATGATCTCGTTCTGTGTCGAGGACGCGGTGACCGGAAGTGTCACCGTGCTCGAACAGTGGGCGTCCCAGGAGGCCCTCGACCGGCATGTGGCCACACCGGAGATCACGGCCCTCCTCACCAAGTGGGGCCCGCGCATACGCAATGAGGTGCGCAGATTCGACGCCGGCGAGAAGAATCCCCGGGCCTGAGCCGACTTGGGCAACTGGCGCAACCCGCTCCAGCCGAACCCTGGGCCCTGCCCGACCCGGGTGCGGGCCGGGCCGAGGACTACCTGCGGTACCAGCGCCCCCGAGATCCGCTCGCGCCAGTCTCGTCCTTCGGCCCCCGGGATTCCTGGTGCGCGGGCCACGCCGGGGCTGCGGCGTCAGCGGCCGCCCTGCGTTCGCGACCTCCGTGCCGCCAGGAGCACCAGCGCGCCGCCCGCCACCAGCAGGACGGCGGCGCCCGCCCGCAGCAGGGTCCCGTCCGCGCCCGTGGCGGCGAGCCCGCCGCCGGTCGTCCCGCTGCTGGTTCCCGCCCCGGAGCCGGACGGGCTCGCGGTGGCGGTGGCGGTGGCCGACGGGGACGCGGAGGCACTGGGCGACGGGCTGGACGTCGCCGAGCCGGTGGCTTTCACCGCGATCGCCGCGGTGTCGTTCGCCGCGTCGTCGTCACGGTTGGGGTACTCGGGGTTCTCCACCGCCCGCACGCTGCCCCGCGCGCCGGGGACGACCCGGTCGATCCGCACCGTGAACTCCTGGGTCACGGAGTCACCCGGCCGGAAGTCCGTGCTGCCGATGTCGCAGGTGTAGCTCTTCGCGCCGGCCTTGCGCGGTGTGCAGTTCCACAGCGGCCCGGGGTCGCCCTGCTCGTCGGGGCCGGGGGCGCCGGTGATGGTGGTGCCGGCGGGCGGGGTCACCACGAACGTGCCGGAGTTGTCGGCGTCCATCCACCGGAAGTTCATCCAACCTGGCCCGTTGTTCCGCACGCCCAGGGTGATGCTCACCGTCTCGCCGACCTTGCCCTCGACCGTGTCGGCGAGCGCCTGGTAGTCGGCGTGCTGGGTGGTGGCGAAGGTGCCGTACCCGGAGCCGGTGAATCCGGAGCCGGAGGCGACGGACTTCAGGCCGAGCGGCGCGCCGGTGCCGGTCTCGGGGAAGTCGGACGGGTTGAAGGAGTCGGGCGCGCTGCCGCCGACCGGCCACACGACGTAGGTGTTGTAGCCGTACATCGTGTCCTTGGCGGCGGTGTAGCGCAGCGGCGCGTCCGTCTCGTAGGCCGCGCCGGGCGCGACCGGGGTGTCGAACCGGCACCAGGCGCCGGCCTCGGCCTGGTCCGAGTAGTGGCAGTTGGAGTGGTCACGGGCGAGAGAGACGCCTTCCGAGTCCTGCACCAGCAGCATGACGCCCTTGTCGGCGGGGGCTGTGCCGGTGTCGGCGAAGGCCGGGGTGCGCTCGAAGACGCCGCCGGGCGCGATGCCCTTCAGCGCCGGGTAGGGCCGGGCGACGAGCTTCGGCCCGCCGACCAGGACGTCCGTCTTCCCCGTCACGGTGGCCGTGTCCGAGGCGGTGGCGGTGTAGGTGATGGCACCGGTGTCGCCCGCCTTGGCGGCCGCGGTGGGCTTCAGGAAGAACGGGTCGATCGACTCCTTGCCCGACAGCGGGCCCACGTCGCACCTCACCTTCAGGGTGCCGGTGCTCACGCAATCGCCCGTGACCACCATCGTCGCCTTCCCGGCGAGGGACGAGGCGTCGATGGCGACCGAGACGTCATGGGCGTCCCCGCCCGAGGCGGTGATACCGAGGTCCAGGTTCGGGCCCTCGCCCTCGGTGGGGAGGTAGTAGTTCTCCTGGGCGTCCAGGACGAGCGTCGTCGAGGCGGCGTGCGCGGCCGGGGTCGCGACCGCCATGGCGGCGGTCGCGAAAGCGGCGGCCGCCGCTGTTCGCCATGTTCTGCGTATCGTCAGCACGCTACGTGGACACGTCAGAACACCGGAAGGTTGCGCCCGAGTGTCCGTCAGCCGACGTTCGGGTGCTCTGGGAACCTCTCCCGGAGAGCCCGAGCGCCGGCGCCGGGGCTGAGGTTCCGCTCCCGGACGGTTGGTGTTGTACGCGGAGGGGATTGACACCGCAGTAGATTGAAATGTGGTGTTGTGTCCCAGCGGGGGACGTGCATCGAGACGGCCCGCACGGCCGGCTTAGGGAAGTGATCCCGGTGACCGATGATTGGGGCGACCCGGACCTGGTCACGGCGCGAGCCCGTGAGCGGTTGCTGTCCGGTGAGGTCGTCCTGGGAGGCCCGCGCGGCGCCATCCTGAGTTCGTGGCAGCGGTGTCAGCTGCTGGCCATCAACCCCGACGGATGGGCTCCGCCCTACGAGGCCGATCTCGACCTGGACGCCCCCTTGGTCCGCGCGGCCGGCCCGACGCTCGACTGGCTGCAGTCCCGGATCACCGGCACTCGGGCCCGTGTCTCACTCGCGGACAGCCAGGGGAGGAAACTTCTGCGCCGCGTGGGGGAGGCGTCCTTGGCCGGCCGTCTCGACGCCGTCTCCGACGCCCCCGGGTTCTGCTTCGCCGAACACACGGTCGGCACCAACGCCATCGGCCTGGCACTGGTCGAACGGCGCCCCTGCCACGTCCTGGGCGCGGAGCACTTCACCGAGCACACCCAGCAAGACGCCTGCGTGAGCGTGCCCATCCTCAACCCCCTCGACGGGCACCTGGAAGGGGTCATCGACTTCGCGTGCGACGTAGCCGATGTGACCCCGGACGTGGAATACCTCATGTACGAGGCGGGCCACGCGATCGAACGGCGGATCCTGGAGCAGGCGAGCGAGCGCGAACGTGCCCTGCTGCGGACGTATGTGGCAGCCGAACGGCGGGTGCACACACTGGCCCGAGCCGCGGGAACGCCGGTGGCCCCTGGCGCGCTGCCCGGCGGCGGGGGAGGGCACGACGCCCCGCCGATCCTGCGGGAGAAGGCCGCCGAGCTCGTCGGGGCGGGCCGCCGGGCAGCCGTAGAGGTGCCGCTGGGCCACGGTCTGACCGCCACGCTGCTGTGCAGGCCGCTGGTGACCCCCTCCGGGGTCGCCGGATTCGCCGTAGAGGCCCTCTTTCCGGACGGTCCGCTCCAGCACGTCACGCCGAGTACGCCGGACATCGTCGGGGTGCCGCAGCCCGGCGGCCCGCAGCGTGCGAGCGCCGACACCCCGCCGACACCGCGACCGCGCCGTCCGGACCCGGCGTCGAACCCGATGGCCGGTACACCCGACATGCCCGACGCCACCGGCCCTGCTGCTCCCCGCCGCACCACGGGCGTACAGCTGATCAGCGTGGGAGAACAGGGAATCGGCCGTCTCGCGGTGGCATCGCGGCGACGCCTCAGGTTGTTGACCGAGGCCGCCGCGCACATCGGCACCACCCTCGACGTGACCCGCACCGCGGAGGAACTCGTCCGGGCGGCCGTGCCCGAACTCGCCGACCTGGCCATGGTGGACCTGGCGGAGCCCGTCCTGCGCGGTGAGGAACCGGGCAGCTCGTTCGAAGCGGGCACCATGCTGCGCCGCACCGCCCTCCACGGGTTCCACGAGGGACTCTCCCTGTACCCGGTGGGGCATGTGGCCGGCTTCCTGGCCACCACCCCGCAGGCACGCTGCCTGACCGCCGGCCGAGCCGTACTGGAGGCCGACCTGCGCGCCGCTCCCGGCTGGAAGGCGCAGGATCCCGAACGCGTCGAGCGGAACCTCGCACAGGGGATCCACTCACTGATCACCGTCCCCCTGATCGCCCGTGGCGTCACCCTGGGCGTGGCCAGCTTCTACCGCCGGACACAGCCGGAACCCTACGAGGAGGACGACGCGGCCCTGGCCTCGGAGCTCGCCACGCGTGCCGCGCTGTGCCTCGACAACGCCCGCCGCTACACCCGCGAACGCGCCACCGCGCTCACCCTGCAGCGCAGCCTCCTGCCCCGGGAGCTTCCCGAACAGAGCGCGGTCGAGGTCGCCCACCGCTATCTGCCCGCCCAGGCCGACGTGGGCGGCGACTGGTTCGACGTCATCCCGCTGTCCGGGGCCCGCGTCGCCCTCGTCGTGGGTGACGTCGTCGGCCACGGCCTGCACGCCGCGGTCACCATGGGCCGGCTGCGCACCGCTGTCCACAGTTTCGCCACCCTCGACCTCGCCCCGGACGAACTCCTCGCCCGCCTCGACGACCTCGTCATCGACTTCGACCGGAGCCGGACCGGCGGACCGGACGACGCCGAGATCATCGGCGCCACCTGCCTGTACGCCGTCTACGATCCGGTCTCCCAGTCCTGCACGCTGGCCCGTGCGGCCCATCCTCCGCCCGTCCTGGTGCACCCCGACGGCACGGTGGAGACTCCCGACCTGCCCGCCGGCCCGCCCCTCGGCCTGGGCGGCCTGCCCTTCGAAACAGGCGAGCTGCATCTGCCCGAGGGCAGTCAGCTCGTGCTCTACAGCGACGGGCTCATCGAGGACCGCGACCGGGACATCGACGACAGCCTCGACCTCTTGCACCAGGCGCTGGCCCACCCCGACCGGACCCCGGAACAGACGTGCCGGGCCGTCCTGGAGGCCCTCCCCACCCCGCACAGCAGCGACGACGTCACCCTGCTCGTCGCCCGGACCCGCGCCCTTCCGCCCGCGAACATCGCGCGCTGGGACGTGCCGGACGATCCCGCCGCCGTCTCCGACATCCGCGCCGCCGCCCTGCGCCAGCTGTCCGAGTGGGGACTCGACGAAGCCGCCTTCACCACCGAACTCGTCCTCAGCGAGCTGGTCTCCAACGCCATCCGGCATGCCAAAGGCCCCATCCAGGTACGCCTCCTCCGCGACCGCACCCTGATCTGCGAGGTCTCCGACGGCAGCAGCACCGCACCCCACCTGCGCCATGCCGCCGACACCGACGAGGGCGGCCGCGGTCTCTTCCTGGTCGCCCAGTTCGCCGACCGCTGGGGCACCCGCTACACCGCGCACGGCAAGGTCATCTGGGCCTCACAGCCCCTCGGCTGAGACGACTGACGCGGCTGACACGACTGAATGCGGCCGACGCGGCTGACATATGCGTGCTCGCGACAGTTGTCCGAATCGAAACATCCGCTCGACGGCCTCTTTGGGCGGTGGCGGCCAACAGCGCTACTCGTCGGTAAACGCTGACAACCTGCGCTTCTTCTGCATGCCCCGCGTCGCCGCAGCTCGTCGTTGTGCAAACGATATCTCAGCGCCCACATCTTCTTTGGCTCAAAGTATTGACCCGCCAGAAACCTCGGTGCAAAGGTTTGCGCACTCTGAGGGTCGGATTCACGAAGGAGTGTCATCCATGCGCCGTTTGCCCTGTTCACGAAGAATCGCCGTACGCCTGGCCGCCCTGCCGGCGGCGGCCCTTCTGGTCGCCGCCTGCGGCTCGAGCGGGGGCAGTGGGTCATCGAGTGGCGGCAAGACCGTCTACATGCTGCTGCCCAACACCACGACCGTGCGCTTCACCACTCAGGACGGCCCCGACTTCAAGGCCGCCATGAAGAAGGCGATGCCGGACGCCAAGGTCGTCATCCAGAACGCCGAGAACGACCCGCAGAAGCAGGTCCAGCAGGTCGAGACCGCCATCTCGGGCGGCGCGTCCGCGATCGTGCTGGTCGCCGCCGACCCCTACATCGCCGGCGGCGCGCTCCAGAAGGCGTCCGTCGCCAAGGTCCCCGTGCTGCTCTACGACCACGACGCCCGTGGTGGTCCGGCGGCGGCACAGGTCGTCTTCAACTCGCTGTCGGTCGGCCAGAACCAGGGCCAGGACGCCGCCAAGCTGCTCGCCGGCGGCACCACCGCCAAGCCCAAGGTCATCGCCCGCATCTACGGCAACCAGGGCGACTACGGCACGACCCAGTACAAGAAGGGCCAGGACCAGTACATCCAGCCGCTGGTGAAGGCCGGAAAGGTCAAGGTCGCCTGCGAGACCTACACGCCCAACTGGGACCCGGCCAAGGCGCAGTCCGAGATGGAGCAGTGCCTGACCAAGACCGGCAACAAGATCGACGCCGTGGTCGTGATGAACGACGGCACCGCCGGTGGCGCCATCGCCGCGCTGAAGGCCCAGTCGCTGACCGGCAAGGTGCCGGTGATCGGCGGTCAGGACGCCGACCTGCAGGCCGTCCAGTACATCCTGCTCGGCTACCAGTACAGCACCGTCTACAAGCCGTTCAAGCTGCAGGCCTCCAAGGCCGCCGAGTTGACGGTCCAGCTGCTCAAGAACGGCAAGATCGCCAAGAGCGACATCTCCGGCTACGTGGACAACGGCTTCATGAAGCCCGGTGTCCCGGCGGTCTTCCTCCCCGTCCAGGACCTGCACGCCGACACGGTCTCCACGCTCGTCAAGGACGGCGTATGGACCTGGAAGCAGATCTGTACGGGTGCCACCGCGGCGACGGACACCTGCAAGAAGGAAATGGGATGAGCAAGGAAACGGCCGCCGTGACCACGGCGGCCCCGCTCCTCGAACTCCGACAGGTGGTCAAGCTCTTCGGCGGCGTGCACGCCCTGGAGGGCATCGACCTCAGCGTCCGCCCGGCCGAGATCGTGGCCGTGGTCGGCGACAACGGAGCGGGCAAGTCGACCCTGATGAAGATCATCTCCGGGCTGCAGCCCGCCGACGGAGGCGAGATCCGTTTCGACGGCAAGACCGTCGAACTGCGCCGCCCGGTCGACTCCACCGCGCTCGGCATCGAGACCGTCTACCAGGACCTCGCGCTCTGCGACAACCTCGACACCGTTCAGAACCTCTTCCTCGGCCGGGAGGAGACCAGCTCCCTCCTGCGTGGCGCGCGCCTGCGCCGCGCGGACATGGAGCACCGGGCGCAGGAGACAATCCGCCGCCTGGGCGCGAAGATCCCCTCCCTGCGCACCCCGGTCGGCCGTCTCTCCGGCGGCCAGCGGCAGTCCATCGCCGTGTGCCGCTCCACCCTCTCCAACCCGCGGCTCGTCCTGATGGACGAACCGACAGCGGCGCTCGGCGTCGAGCAGAGCACCGGCGTACTCGACCTGATCCGCCGGCTGCGCACCGAGCACGGCTGCGCGATCGTGCTGATCTCGCACGCCCTGCGCGACGTCCTGGAGGTCGCCGACCGCATCGTCGTCCTGCGCCTGGGCAACAAGGTCGCCGAGTTCGACAACAGCGACCGCACCACCAGCTCGGACCAGCTCGTCGCCGCCATCACAGGAATCTCGGCCCCATGACCACATCGAACCAGTCGCCCGCGGCCGTCGCCGCCACGTCCTCCCCGCCGCCCGTCGCGCGCGTCGAAGGCCGTCAGTCCCGCCGCCGGCAGGTGCTCGACGCCATCGCCGGAAGGTACCGATTCGTCCCCGTCGTCCTCATGCTGGCCGTGATCTGGGCCTTCTTCACCGCCCAGGACAGCGCGTTCATGGGCAACCGCAACATCACCAACCTGCTGGTGCAGATCGTCGTCACGGCGACGATCGCCCTGGGCATCGTCTTCGTCCTGCTGCTCGCCGAGATCGACCTCTCGGTCGCCGCCAACAGCGGCGCGGCGGCGGCACTCACCGCGATCCTCGTGGTCAACCACTCCTGGCCCGCCTGGCTCGGCCTGCTGGCCGGGATCGCGGCCGGGGCGGCGGTCGGCCTGATCCAGGGAGCCGTCGTCACCCAGTTCGGGGTGCCGTCCTTCGTCGTCACCCTGGGCGCCCAGCTCATGCTGCTCGGCGCGATCCTGGTCCTGCTGCCCGGCGGCACCGGACAGGTCAGCCTCTTCGGCACCGGAATCGCCACCCTGTCCAGCACCTACCTGCCACCCGCCCTGGGGTGGGCGCTCACGGCCGCGGGCATCGTCGCGTTCGTCCTGCTGCGCCTGCTGGCCCTGGGCGAGTCCCGGCGCCGCGGCATCGGCATGAGCCTGGTGCGCGAGGTCGTCGCCCCCGGCATCCTGGTCGGCGCCGCGAGCATCACCGCCGTGGCGGTGCTCAACAGCTATCTCGGTGTGCCCCTGCCCGTGGTGATCCTCTTCGCGCTGCTCATCGTGTTCAGCTACATCACCACACAGACCCGCTTCGGCCTGCACCTCTACGCCGTCGGCGCCAACCCGGACGCCGCCCGCCGGGCCGGCATCCCGGTGGCCCGCGCCAAGATGATCGCCTTCAGCCTGGCGGGCGCCCTGGCCGCGCTCGGCGGCATCCTCGCCGCCTCACGACTGCTCGGGGTGTCGGCCTCCTCCGGCACCGGCACCGTGCTGCTGGAGTCCATCGCGGCGGCCGTGATCGGCGGAACGAGCCTGTTCGGCGGGCGCGGCAGCGTCTGGGACGCCCTGCTCGGCGCTCTGGTGATCGGCTCCATCTCCAACGGCCTCGACCTGATCGGTGCGGAGACGGTGGTCAAGTACGTCGCCGAGGGATCCATCCTCGTTCTCGCGGCGACTGTGGATTCGATCCTCACCCGTGGCAGTGTCTTCGCCCGAGCGACCAAGTAGCGCAGGTCCGCCGCAGAGACCGCCCTCGTAAGGAGCCCCGATGCCTTCCAGCCAGGACCAGACCCCCGGTCCGGTCGACCCGTCCCGCCGACGCCGTCCCACCCTGACGGACGTCGCCGCGATGGCCGGAGTGTCCGTGTCCACGGTCAGCCGGGCTCTGGACGGCAACCCCCGCATCCCGGGGGAGACCCGGCAGAAGGTCGTCGAGGCGGCGACCGCGCTGGGCTTCAGGCGCAACATCTCGGCACGGTCCCTGCGCACCCAGTCCTCCATGCTCGTCGGCGTCGTCGTCCCCGACATCGCCATCGCCTTCTACGCCACGGTGCTCAAGGCCGCCCAGAACGTACTGGAGGCCGCCGGCTACCAGGTCGTCGTGATGAACACCGAGCGCGACGCACAGCACGAGACCGTCGCCCTGCGCACCCTCCAGGACCGCCAGGTCGACGGCCTGCTGGTCGCCACCAGCGGCGGCTACGTTCCGGACCGGGGACCGGTCGTGTTCTTCGACCACGTCATCCCGGACACGGGCCTCGGCTACGTCAGCCCGGACAACGCCGGCGGCATGACCACCCTCGTGGAACACCTCGCCGTCGTCCACGGCCACACCAGGATCGCCTTCCTGGGCGTACCGCCCGGTCCCACCGACAGGACCCAGCGCATGGAGAACGCCCCCGCCACCGAACGGCTGGAAGCCTTCCGCAACGTCATGGGCGCACGGCGGCTGCCGGTGCCCCCGGAGTACCTGGCCTACGGCGACCACGAGTGGACCGAGGCCAGCGCGCAACAGGCGATAGCCGAACTGATGCGGGTGGCCGAGCCGCCGACCGCCGTCATCGCGGCAGGCGACACCCTCGCCCTCGGCGCGCTCCGTCAACTCCGGGCCGACCAGTACAAGGTCGGCACGGACATCGCCCTGGTCTCCTTCGACGACCCGGTCTCCAGCGACCTGCTCGACCCGCCGATGACCGCCCTGCGCCGCCACGACCGCGAACTCGGCGAGATCAGCGCGCGCATGCTGCTGGACGCCCTCGAAGGCCGCAAGTCCGGCGTCGCGCCCAAGACCGAGCACCCCACCGAGACACGGGTGCCACTCGACCTGATCGTCCGGCGCAGCTGCGGCTGCGCTCCGGAAACGCCTGAATCGGAGCCTCCACCATGAGCCGACGCCCCGTCACGCTCTTCACCGGCCAATGGGCCGACATGCCGATCGAGGAACTCGCCGGGAAGGCGGGCAAGTGGGGCTACGACGGCCTTGAACTCGCCTGCTGGGGCGACCACTTCAACGTCCGCCAAGCCGTCACCGACCCCGGGTACGTCAAGCGGCAGCGCGCACTCCTGGAGCGCCAGGGACTCAACGTCTGGGCGATCTCCAACCACTTGACCGGCCAGGCCGTCTGCGACGTCCCCCTCGATCACCGGCACCGCGACGTACTGCCGCCCCACGTGTGGGGCGACGGCGAACCCGAGGGGGTACGGGCCCGGGCGGCCGCCGAGATGGCGGACACCGCGCGAGCCGCAGCCGCCCTCGGCGTCACCCGGGTCAACGGCTTCACCGGCTCCAGCATCTGGTACATGCTGGCCGGCTTCCCACCCGTCTCCGCGGAGACCATCGACGCGGGCTACGACGACTTCGTGGAGCGCTGGACCCCGATCCTGGACGTCTTCCAGTCCGAGGGCGTCGTCTTCGGCCTGGAGATCCACCCCGCGGAGATCGCCTACGACTACTGGACGACCGAACGCACCCTCGACGCCATGAAGCACCCGGCGTTCGGCATCAACTTCGACCCCAGCCATCTGCACTGGCAGCAGGTCGACCCGGTCGCCTTCCTGGAGGGCCACGGCGACCGCGTGACCCACGTCCACTGCAAGGACGCCACCCGCCGCCTCAACGGCCGCAACGGCATCATCGCCTCCCACCTCCCCTTCGGCGACCCCCGGCGCGGCTGGGACTTCCGCACCGTCGGACGCGGCGGCATCGACTGGGAGGAGATCATGCGCGCACTCAACCGCCTCGGCTACGACGGCCCGCTCTCCGTCGAGTGGGAGGACGTCGGCCTCGACCGGGAGACCGCCGCGCCCGAGGCGCTGCGCTTCGTCCGCTCCGTGGCCGCGGAGGCCTCCGACCGGCAGTTCGACGCCGCGTTCAGCACCAACCGCTGAGCCCTCACCTCTCGTAAGTAACCCCTGTGGATTGGTAGTTGTCATGGTGGACATGCTGATCGGCGGTACCTGGACGCCCGCGCTCTCGGGCGTGGCCGAGGAAGTGACCTCGCCGTTCGACGGCGCGGCCGTGGGGACCGTACCCGTGGCCGGACCGAAGGATGTCGAGGCCGCACTCGCCGCGGCCGAGACGGGCGCGGCCGTCTGGCGCGCGACACCCGCCCACGAGCGGATGCGGATACTGTTCCGCGCGGCCGTCCTCGCCGACCGGCGAGCGGCGGAGACGGCGCGGCTGATCAGCGCCGAGACCGGAAAGACCATCACCGAGGCGACCGGCGAGGCGGGCCGCTCCGGCGACATCATCCGACTGGCCGCCTTCGAGGGCGCCCATCTCTACGGCGACACCCTGCCGTTGGACGCCAACCGGGGCACCGGCCACGACAAGATCGGGTTCACGGTCCGCCAGCCCTGCGGGGTGGTCGTCGCCATCACCCCGTTCAACTACCCCGCCCTGCTGGTACTTCACAAGCTCGCCCCCGCGCTCGCCGCCGGCAACGCCGTCGTACTCAAGCCCGCCCGCACGACACCGCTGACCGCGCTCGCGCTCGCCGCGTGCTTCGTCGAGGCCGGACTGCCGGAGGGCGTGCTCTCCGTGCTGACCGGGCCGGGCGGGGAACTCGGCGACGCGCTGGTCTCTGACGCCCGGGTGCGCAAGGTCTCCTTCACCGGCTCGACCAGGACCGGCGAGCACATCACCCGCGTCGCCGGCGTGAAGAAACTCTCGCTGGAACTGGGGGCGTCCTGCCCAGTCGTGATTCTGCCGGACGCCGATGTCGAGGCAGCCGCGGCGGCGGTCGCCCTCGGCGGGTACATCAACGCCGGCCAGGTCTGCATCTCCGTACAACGCGTCATCACCCACCCCGCGATCAGCGGCGACTTCCTGGACGCCCTGGTGCCCAAGGTCGAGGCCATCCGCACCGGCGACCCCGCGTCGGCGGACACCGGCATCGGCACGCTGATCACCCGGCAGGAGGCGGAACGCGTCCACGCGTCCATCGCCGATGCGGTCTCGGGCGGCGCCCGGCTGCTGACCGGCGGGGAGCGGGACGGCGCCGTCATCACGCCCGCTGTGGTCGCGGACGTGGCACCCGGCTCGCCGTTCAGCCAGGACGAACTGTTCGGCCCCGCCGTCGCCGTCAGCACCGCCGAGGACTGGCAGTCGGCCATCGCCCAGGCCAACGGCACCGCGTACGGCCTCGGCGCGGGCATCTTCACCAGCGACGTCAGCGGCGCCGTCCGAGCCATCCGGGAGATCGACGCGGGCACCGTGCACATCAACTGGACCCCCCTGTGGCGTGCCGACCTGATGCCCTACGGCGGGCTCAAGGGCAGCGGCATCGGCAAGGAGGGCCCGCGCGCCGCGGTCGAGGAGATGACCGAGGCCAAGACCGTGATCCTGCACGGCCGCCCCTGGTGAACACCCCCGGTTCGTGCCCCTCGTACAGCGTCGTACGCAAGGAAGGAAGCTCCCCGTGAGTGTGTCCCGTCCCGAACCCACCACACGGCTGACCGTGGCCCAGGCCGTCGTCTCCTATCTCTCCCACCAGTACAGCGACGCCGACGGTGAACGGCGAAGGCTCATCCCGGCCACCTGCGGCATCTTCGGCCACGGCAACGTCGCGGGACTCGGACAGGCGCTCGACCAGTTCTCGGACCGGATGCCGTTCGTCCAGGGCCGCAACGAACAGGCCCTCGTCCACCTGGCCACCGGCTACGCCAAGCACGCTCGCCGCCACGCCACCCTCGCCGTCACCGCCTCCATCGGGCCCGGCGCACTGAACATGGTCACCGGCGCGGGCCTGGCCACCGTCAACCGGCTGCCGGTCCTGCTGCTCCCCGGCGACAGCTACGCGACACGCCGACAGGGCCCGGTGCTCCAGCAACTCCAGCACCCCATCGAGGCCGACACCTCGGTCAACGACGCCTTCCGGCCCGTCTCGCGCTTCTTCGACCGCATCACCAGGCCCGAGCAACTGCTGACGGCCCTTCCGGCGGCGATGCGGGTGCTGACCGACCCCGCCCACACCGGCGCCGTAGTCCTCTCCCTGCCGCAGGACGTGCAGTCGCACGCGTACGACTTCCCCACCGCCCTCTTCCGCGACACGGTCTGGCGGATCCGCCGGCCGGCCGCCGATCCGGACGAGGTGGCACAGGTCGCGTCGCTGCTCGCCGAGGCCCGGCGGCCGCTGATCATCGCGGGCGGAGGCGTCAACTACTCAGGCGCCACAGCAGAGTTGGAGCGGCTGGCCGAACTCGCCGGCGTCCCGGTCGTCGAGACCTTCGGCGGCAAGGGCGCCGTGCAGCAGCGTGCTTGGTGGCAGCTCGGCGGCATCGGGCTCGAAGGCACGCCCGCCGTCAACGAGTTGGCGCGGGAAGCCGACTTCATCCTCACCGTGGGCTCCCGGCTGACCGACTTCGCCACCGCTTCCCACTCGCTCTTCCAGCACCCCGACGTACGCTTCGCCGGCATCAACCTGGACGTCCAGGACGCGGGCCGACTGGGCGCCGTAGGCATCGTGGCCGACGCCAAGCGGGCCCTGGCCGCGCTCGCCGACGAGGTCGAGGCCCGGCGGATCGCCGCTCCCGCCGACTGGCGGCAGCGTGTCGAAGCCGCGCACGCCCGGTGGGTCCCGGTACGCGCCCAGGCCATCGACCCGGGCATGCCGTTCGACAAGAGCGCCGTGCCCGCCGACTCCGACGTGGTCACCGACACGGACGCGGTACTGACCCAGGGCCAGCTCATCGGAGTGCTCCAGGAGCACGCCCGACCCGGCGACACCGTCATCGCCGCGGCAGGAGGACCACCCGGCGACCTGCAGAAGGTCTGGGACGCCACCGAGGGACGCCACTGTCATCTCGAATTCGGTTTCTCCTGCATGGGTTACGAACTGCCCGCAGCGATCGGCGTCCGGCTCGCCGAACCCCGGCCGGAGGCCCGCGTCACCGCCTTCATCGGCGACGGCACCTTCCTGATGGCACCCACCGAACTGGTCACCGCCGCACAAGAACGCGCCGCCGTCACGATCGTCATCGCCGAGAACCACGGCTACCAGGTCATCCACCGCCTCCAAATGGGCCGCAACGGCGCCGAGTTCGGCAACGAGTTCCGCTACCGCAACAGCGCCCTGGACCTCACCGACGGCAAGCCCGCCCGTCTGGAGAGCGACTATCTCGACGTGGACCTGGTGAGCGTCGCGGCAGGGCTCGGTGCCCGCGCGCTCCGGGCCACCACCGCCGACGAGGTCGCCGAGGCCCTCGACTCCACCCGGGACCACCAGGGCCCGGTGGTCATCGTCGTCCCTGTCATTCCGCACGCCGACCTGCCCGGCGCGGGCGTCTGGTGGGACGTAGCCCCCGCCGAGGTCGCCGAACAGCCGACCGTGGCCGCACTGCGCGCCGAGTACGAGGCCGGGCTCGCCGAGCAGAGGTGGTTCGGATGATCCCCTCGCCACTGGACCACGGCCGCCTGCGTCGCCAACTGGCCACCGGGAAACCGACGGTGGGCACGTTCGTCGGCGCCGCCGCCCCCGTCGTGGGAGAGGTCTGCGCCGCCGCCGGAGTCGACTGGCTGCTGCTCGACCTGGAGCACGGCGCGGGCGGCGAGGAGCAGGTGCGCGCCCTCGTGCCGGCCGCCGCCGCGTACGGGGTGCCGACCGTCGTCCGCGTCGAATCAGCGGCGCGCATCCGCGTCGGTCGGGTGCTCGACCTGGGCGCGGCCGGTGTGATGCTGCCCCGTCTGGACAGCGCGGACGAAGTCGCCGCCGCGCTACGGCACTTGCGCTATCCGCCGGCCGGCGACCGGGGCGTGGCCACCTACAACCGGGCCTGCCGTTTCGGTCTCGATCCCGGGGCGCTGGACCGCGAGGAGGACCGGCCCCTCGGCGTGGTGCAGATCGAGTCGGCCGCCGCCCTGGACGACGTCGACAAGATCGCCGCACTGGACGGCGCCGATGTGCTCTTCGTCGGCCCCCGCGACCTCAGCCACGACCTCGGCGTCCCCGGACAGTTCAACTCGCCTGTCTATACAGCCGCGTTGAACAAGGTCCGCGCCGCCGCCGCGGCACACGGCAAGGCATGCGGCCTGCTGGTGAACGACGGAGCCGGGGCGGCGGCCCGGATCGCCGAGGGCTGGACCTTCGTCGCCATCGGATCGGACTCCACCCTCCTCGCCGCAACCGTCACCGCCCACCTCAAGCAGGCACGCACCGCGTCCTGATCCCGCACAACCCTGGAGCACAACCATGACCAACGGCAAGGAATCCGACGGCTCCGAGGACGCGGCAACGCTCGGTGTGGGCCTGATCAGCGTGGGCTGGATGGGCAGGCTGCACACCCGCGCCTACCAGGCCATCCCCGTCGTCTACCCCGAACTCGGCCTGCGGCCACGACTCGTGCACGCCGCCGACACCGCACCCGACCGCGCCGCCTACGCCCGCGACGTGCTCGGCTACGCCAGAGCCTCCGCCGACTACCGCGAGGTCCTCGCCGACCCCGAGGTCGACGTGGTCTCCATCTGCGGACCCAACCACGTGCACCGCGAGATCGCGGTCGCCGCCGCCGAGGCGGGCAAGCCGTTCTGGATCGAGAAGCCGGTCGGACGCGGTGTCGCCGAGACCGCGGCGGTCGCCGCCGCGGCGCGGGCGGCCGGCGTCGAGACCTCCGTCGGCTACAACTACCGCGGCGCACCGGCCGTCGAGCGCATCCGCGAACTGGTCGCGGACGGCACGCTCGGCCGGATCACCAACGTCCGCTCCGTCTTCTACTGCGGTTACGCGGCCGAGCCCAAGGGCGCGCTCTCCTGGCGCTTCCGCCGCGAGTTCGCCGGCAGCGGCGCACTCGGCGACCTGCTCAGCCATGTCGTCGACCTCGTCCAGTACGTCGTCGGACCGATCCGCGAGGCCAGCTCACTGCTCTCCACCGTCTACACCGAACGGCCCGTCCTGCCCATGGGCTCCGGCACGCACTTCGCCGTCATCGAGGACGGGGAGATGGCGCCGGTCGAGAACGACGACCACGTCTCCGCACTGGTCCGCTTCGCCGACGGCCCGCACACCACCGGCGCGGTCGGCACCCTGGAGGCCTCCCGCGTCATAGTCGGCCCGCAGTGCGGACTCGCCATCGAGGTCTACGGCACCGACGGCTCCGCGTCCTGGAACTTCGAGCAGCTCAACGAACTGCGGCTCTGCCTCGGACGCGGCGGACCCAACGTCGGCTACACCACTGTCCTCGCCAACGCCTCCATGGGCGACTACGCGCGGTTCCAGCCAGGCCCGGCCAACAGCATGGGATTCGACGACCTCAAGGTGATCGAGGCCAAGAAGTTCCTCACCGCGCTGGCCGGCGGCGAACACCGCAACGCGACCATCTACGACGCCCACCAGGATGCCGAGGTCCTCGCCGCCGTCGCCGCCTCGGCCGAGGACGGACGCTGGCACCCCGTCAGCACCGTCCCCGACGCCGCCTACGGGCGCACGCCGCACGTCGAGGCAAGCCATGCCTGATCCCACCGTCGTCGCCCTCGGCAGCGTCGACCCCGCGCTGGTGCGGGGGCCACTGCGGGGACAGGCCACCTTCGTGGCCCACCCGGGGCCGGACGACCTGGCCGCGGCCGTCGGCGCGATCGTCCGTGCCGACGCCGTGGTCGACCGTGACGCACTGGACCGGATGCCCAACTGCCGTGTCCTGGCCCGCACCGGCGTCGGCGTCGACCTGGTGGACGTGGGCGAGGCGACCGCGCGCGGCATCGCGGTGGTCATCACCCCGGACAGCGGCTCCCAAGCCGTCGCCGAAGGAGTCCTGGGCATGGCACTGCACCTGGTCAAACGCTTCGGACCACTGAACCGTCTGGTACGGGAGGGCCAGTGGGCGCGGCGCGCGGAGGTCCCGGTCGGTGACCTGTGCGGCTCTCTCGTCGGGATCATCGGCTACGGCCGCATCGGGCGCCGGGTCGGCGTACTCGCCGAGGCCTTCGGGATGCGGGTGCTGGCCCACGACCCGTTCGCCACGCCCCCGGACGCGGTCAACTGCCCCGATGTGACCGAGCTCGTCGCGCACAGCGACATCATCACCCTGCACCTGCCCCTTTCGGACGCCACCCGCCACATGGTGGACCGCCGGTTCCTCACGGCGGTCAAGCCGGGGGCGGTCCTGGTGAACTGCGGTCGCGGCGGACTGGTGGACCTCGACGCCGTACGGGACGCGCTCGTCGCCGGCCGTCTCTCCGGCGTCGGCCTCGACGTCTACGACCCCGAACCGCCCGCCCACCACCCGCTCTTCGACCACCCCGACGTACTGCTCACCCCGCACCTGATGGGCATGAGCATCCGCGCCGAGGCCGCGACCTACACCGACGCGGCCCAAGGCGTCGCCGACGTACTGGCCGGACGGCGTCCGGCCGCACTTGCCAACCCCGAGTGGATGCCCGCCAGTTGTGCCAAGGAGAGAACGAGATGACCATGCTGGACGACAAAGTGGTGCTGGTCAGCGGCGGCAGCCAGGGAGTCGGCGGCGCCGTCGCCCGAGCAGCGGCCCGAGAGGGTGCGTCCGTGCTCCTCACCGGTCGCCGGACCGAACCCGGCGAGGCACTGGCCGCCGAACTCACCGCCCTCGGAGCTCAAGCCGCCTTCGTCAGGGCCGACGTCGCCGACGTGGAGCAGGCCAGGGCGTCGGTGGCCGCCGCGGTCGCCCGATTCGGCCGGGTCGACTGCCTGGTCAACTCCGCGGGCCTGACCTCGCGCGGTTCGCTGCTGGACACCACGCCGGAGCTGTTCGACGCGCACATCGCCGTCAACCTGCGCGCACCGTTCTTCCTGATGCAGGGCGCCGTCGCCGACATGCTCTCCCGGCACGCCCCCGGGACGATCGTCAACATCATCTCCACCTCCGCGCACTGCGGCCAGCCCTTCCTGACGCCGTACTCGACCGCCAAGGCCGCCCTGGCCGGCCTCACCCGCAACGCCGCGCACGCCCACCGCTTCGACCGCATCCGCATCAACGGGCTCAACATCGGGTGGACGGACACCGAAGGGGAGGACGCCACCCAGCGCGCCTTCCACGGCGCCGGCGACGACTGGCGGGAACAGGCCGGGAAGAGCCTGCCCATGGGCCGCCTGGGCCGCGCGGACGAGATCGCCGACTTCGTCGTCTTCCTGCTCTCGGACCGCAGCGGAGTCGTCACCGGGTCCGTCATCGACTGGGACCAGAACGTCATCGGCGCCATCGACTGAAGGGACGCACGCGCCGTCCCTCCGCGAGTACCGCCCGGTTCGCGTGGCGGTACTGCACCGGTGACGGTCGGAGGTCGTGGAGGAAGCAGTTCCGCAAGGACGCGGCCCGGTGCGCCGCGCGAAAGTCACCCCGCTACCCGCACTCCTTTACCCGGAAGGCTCCTGACGTGAGCGCTCCTGTCCTGTGCCACATCCCCGTGCGTCGCCTCGCCACAGTTCTGACCGCCTCGGCGTCGGCTCTCGCGCTCACCGCGTGCGGTGCCATCGACGGCATCGGGGGAAGCGGCAGTTCCGCATCCCCCAAGAAGGGCGACGACATCAGGGTGGGGCTGCTCCTGCCCGACAAGGACACCGCACGCTTCGAGAGCTTCGACCACCCCGTCATCAAGAAGGAGGTCGCCACCCTCACCCACGGCAAGGGCAAGGTCGTCTACGCCAACGCCGAGGCG
>Ga0307511_10000236_pt1 | contig 56511 bp, 54 predicted proteins | sample 13_EM_MG_FD_200266 | JGI IMG/M metagenome (GOLD analysis project Ga0307511, IMG submission 200266) | Populus trichocarpa ectomycorrhiza microbial communities from riparian zone in the Pacific Northwest, United States - 13_EM | ecosystem: Host-associated > Plants > Roots > Unclassified | place... | reverse complement strand
GCAACGGCGGCGCGACCGCCATGCACTCCATCACCAGCGCGTCCGGGTCGTAGCCGGCGGCGCGGCGCACGATGGCGATCTGCTCGACCACGTTGGCGATGTCGAACTTGCGGTGCACCGGCTCCTCCCGCGCGTCGGGGTGGATGAACCGCGCGGCGGTGCCGGTGGTCTTGGCCACCGTCACCAACCCACCCCCGCGCAGCGCGCCCGCGCACAGCCGCGTGATCGACGACTTGCCACGGATCCCGTTGACCAGCACCCGATGCCTGATCCGGGCCAGATTCCTGTTGTGCCGCCGCTGTTCCACGATCCCACACACCAGCAGCACCAGGCAGGAGAGGGCATACACGGTGTAGAGGAAGCGCATTCAGGGCTCCTAGACGAGCATCGGGACGGACGGAGCGGTCGTCGGGTTCCGCTGTCTGCGCGCGGTGTCGAGACACTGCGAGAGTGTGCCGATCTCGTTGAGCCGCTCCGGGTAGATCACGGTCTTCAGGTCGCCCTGGACCAGGCCCAGCGCGGCCGTGGTCAGCCGCCGCAGCGGGCGCACGAAGCACAGGTGGTACCAGCCGAGCAGCAGCAGCGCCGCGGCCCCGGCGGCCAGCGCGGCGAACAGCACGTAGCGGCGAACCAGGTTGTCCGGCAAGGGAAGCGTGGTCAGCGGCTGTTGCAGGACGACGGTCCAGCGCAGCGGGTCGGTGCTCGGCGCACCGGTGACGGTGGCCGCGGCGACCACGTACCACTCGCCGTCGATCTGGTCGGTGCCCGGCCGGCCGACGCCGCCGAGCGCGTCGGTGACGCTCTGCCGCAGGGCCTGGTCGGTGAGCATGTCGAAGGCGCGGTAGCCGTCGGCCGAGGCGAGGGTGCGCAGGCCGGAGTCGACGAGTCTGCCGTTGCCGGCGCTACGGCGCAGGATCGACGACAGCTTGGTCACATCGAGCTCGCCGATGAGCACGTGCGAATGGTCCGGCAGCGGGGTGCTGGCGTAGAGCACGGGGATGCGGCCGGCGGTGTTCTGTTGGTGCAGGCCGGATCCGGCCGGCGGGCGCTCGGTGGTGCGCAGCGGCGTGCGGCCGGCGGTCACCTGCACCGCGCCGGCGGCGTCGGTGACGTAGACGCTCCGGTAGCGGTTGTTCTGCGCGATCATGTTGTCCAGGGCCGGTTTCAGCGACGCCACGTTGCCGTTGGCACGGGTGGCGAACGTGCGGAGATCGCTCAGGGTCGCGGAGAGCTGGTCGCGCAGCGCGCCCGCGGTGACCTCGGCCAGGCCGCGCTCCCCTTGCACGACAAGGTCCGGCACGTTCGGCACCGTCTCCCGAGCGACGACGCCGATCACCGCCGAGCAGACCAGCAGCGGGGCGACGGCGGCGATCACCAGCGTGCGGGCGGATATCCGGCCACGCCTGACCGGAATGATCTCGTTGCGCAGCGCCGCCGACAGGATCGTGGCCTCACGGAGCCGATATCTGTGCCGGTGGTGGCCACCGAGGGCCTCGCCGCGCAGCCGGCGCAGCGGCCGCACGAAGCCGACCCCGAGCAGCACCAGCGTGATCAGCACCGCGGCCGCGAGCGCCGCCGCCACCCACGCGGTCTCCACCGGGGTCTGCGGCGCGCCATGGGCCGGCGCGGAGCCGACGAGCACCAGGTTGAGCCCAAGTGGCCGAGCGGGATCGCCCGTCAGAATCGGAGCGTAGACGGCGATCGGCGTGGTCCGGGCGCCGTCCACGACCGGACCGGTGCCTTCGTCGCCGACCACACCTCCGGCCGCGGTGACCGCATTTCCGCTCGCCTTGGTCACCAGCGGCTGATATTTGGGGTCGAACGACCCGCGCGACTTGACCACCTGACCGTCGGGCGTGGTCAGCAGCAACGCCTCGGCCGGCTGCCCGGACAGCGTGGTCGCCGGGATTTTCACGCCGGTGGTGACCAGAACCAGCCACTGGGTGCCGGGCAGCGGGGCCGTGGTCAGCACCACCGTCGCGCCGGACTGGTCGCGCACCAAGTTGACGGTGATGCGGTCGACATCCTTGTTGGGCAACGATTCCACCGGCACCGGCTCGCCCGTGCCGGCCAGCAGGGCGCCGGTGGAGCGGCGCACCAGGGCCAGGCCGAGGGCCTGCGGGGTGCTGCGGGTGAACGCGGCCAGGGTGCCGGCCGGGCTCGGGTCGGGGTGAACGGTGTACAGCGCGCCGGCCGTGCTCAGGTCGCCGGCGACGTCGCCGATCGAGTCGGCGGTGGCCCGGGCCAGGTCGTTGACCAGCAGTTCCTGCGACTGCGCGACGACTTGCGGGCCGCCGCTCTGGCCGGCGGCCGGCAGTCCGAGCACACACCAGGCCACGAGCAGGGCCAACGCGGCCCCGACGACCGCCAGCGGGGCCCGCACCCCGTCCGGAAACCCGTTCTCCACCGGCCTGGGGCCGGCCGACATCGCCACCACGCGCGCTCCCTGTTCGGTCCACAGAGGACGGTTTCAACGCGGCGGCGGGGTGCTGCGTCTCAGTCGTACTGTCTACTTCATTGCCTATTAGAGTATGATTGCCGTCACAAGGCAAGCACGATTCGCGACCGAACGACCGCCAGCAGCCACCGCCGGGCAGCCCGAACCACCGGAGAGTTCTTGGTGTCTGCTCGAAATCTGCTGGTCACCGTGCTGGGACTGGCCTGCGTGGCGGTGCTGGCGGTGATCAACATCCCGACTCGGCCGAACGGGATTGATCTTGCCGAGCGGGCCTCACAGTTCGCCGGGGCCCTGGAGTCGGACGCGCCCTACCGGCCGCCCACGGTCCGTGAGGGCGAGAACGCGCTGACCGGCCTGATCCCGCTGCTGACCGGCGGAAAGGACACCCAGAGTGAGCTGAAAACGCTTGCACCACTGGGCTTCACACTGACCGACGGTAGGGACACCGTGTCCGGCCGGCACTTCGTGATGGCGGCCAGCCAACCCGGCGACGAGCGGGGCTGGGGCATGTACTTCGCCGACTACGGCGCCACGCCGAAGGTGGTCATCGAGGTGCCGCACCCCAACTTCGACCTGGACACCGAACAGGTCGGCGTCCAGTTGTACCGGGCGCTGCCCGGATCCGCGGTGCTCATCGCCGGCGCGCACCGCCGGGCGGCCAACGGCCTCGCCGACGTCGCGCACAACGCGAACTCCCTGTTCAACCTGGTCGCGACCGCGTTGGCCCGCAAGGGGCTGCCGCAGGTGCAGCTGCACGGATTCGACGACAACAGCCTGCCCGGCATCGGCGTGGTCGTGTCCGGCGGCTCGACCAAGCACACCGCGCTGCACGAGCGGATCGCCGACCAGATTGAGGCCGACGGCACCGTGGTCTGCCGGGCCTGGCAACAGAGCTGCGGCCACCTCGAGGGAACCACCAACGTGCAGGGACAAGCCGCCGACTCGATGGGCGCGGTCTTCGCGCACATCGAGTCGGACAGCGAGATCCGGTCCCAGCCCGCGTTGCGGAACCGCCTGGTGGCGGCACTGGCCGCCGCGATCAGCTCTGGCCCATAGCGCCGACCACCTTGGTCGTCAGCGAGGACGTGTTCACCACCGTGCCCGACTTCAGACCATGCAAGTCCGCCACCAAGGATTCCTTCCACCCCAGGTATGTCCCGGTGGCCGGGTCGATGATCAGCTCGTACTGCGTCGAGTCGACCACCAGGCCGAAGCCCGTGCCCGACCGGCCGTCGAAGTCGGTCTGACCGTCCAGGACCTTGAGGTTGGGCAGATAGGCCAACGCCTGGAAGACCGCCTTGCGCAGGTCGGCCGGGATCAGGCCGGTGTCCAGGCCCTCGCTGATCTCGGTCAGCAGGATGTAGCTCTCGTCGCCTGCCGCCTCCGAGCGCAGCTTCTCGTACAGCTGCTTCGGGTCGCGGGGCAGCGCCGCCAGATACGCCGGCGTCGGGCGGGTGAAGGCGGCCGGCAGATTGTCGTCACCCCAGAAGGCTCCGCCCTTGGCCTTCCACTCACCCAGCGGCATCAGGGCTGGCATGTCCTTGGGCAGGTCGGCGGCCGTGCCCTTGAGGATCGTCTTGTGGCCCGAGCTGCTGCGCCGGGTCTCCCAGGTCTGCCCCTGGTCGGCCGGCACCCACGTCTCGTAGGTCTCGTCCTGGAGGTACGCCCAGTCCAGGTGATCCTGGTCCCGGCCTCCCGACGCCATCGCCATCGCGTGGTTGCGGACGTAGAGGAACTGTCCCGGCTGGAGGACCACGTCCCCCGTCTTGCTCGCCGCCTGGCTCAGCGCCTCGGCCGCGGCCGCGCTACCGATCCGCGGCTCCGGGCCAGAGCCGACGGTGCCGGTGGGCACGAGGGTCGGGCCGACCAGGGTGAGCGCAAGGACGCCGACCACGACGGCGGCGGCCACCAGCCATGCGATGTGGCGGGAGCGGCGGCGGGGAAGTGCGACCGGTTCTGTTTCGACAGCTTCCAGGGTGACGTCGGCGGTCTTGCCCATGCCGGCCAGCAGGCGGGCGCGGCCGGCGTCGAAAGCGTCGTCGGACATCGGGGGCAGCTCCGACACCGCCCGCTTGACCAGGTCGTCCTCGGCAGGACGCAGTCCCTCACGCATCGTCGTCGCCCTCCTGTCCCTTGATCCGCGCACGCAACTTGGTTCTGGCCCGGAACAGCCGGGTCCGGACGGTGGCCACCGGGGTGTCGGTCACCTCGGCGACCTCGGCCGGCGACAGGTCGGCCCAGGCCACCAGCAGCAGCACGTCCCGCTCCTCCGGCCGCAGCCCGGCCAGCGTGTCGGCCAGGTCGCCGACCACCGTCTCGGCGTCGATGACGGCGGCGGTCCGCTCGTCCAGGTGATCGCCGACGACCCGGCGCCCGTGGTCCCGGGCCAGCGCCCGCAGCCGCCGCCCCTCGGTCCGCACGTGCTGGCGCAGCATGTTGGTGGCGATGCCGTACAGCCACGCCTTGAGGCTCGCGCGGCTCGGGTCGAAGTCGGCCCGGCGTTCCCAGGCGGCCAGGAAAGCCTCCGCCACCAGGTCGTCGGCGACCTGGGGATCCACCCGCACCGCCAGGTAGCGGTGCAACGTCCGGGCGTGGCTGTCGTACAGCTCGACCAGCTCGTCGGCGTACTCCACCCCCGGCCCTCCCGTTCGCGCCAGCGGCGCCGTGTCACTGCTCACCGAACATATTGGCCGGTCGGCCCGGGCGCGTTCCCGTACCGTCGTCCGGGTGACGACTTGGCAGGAGTTCACCGAGGTCGCGCCGAAGATCGCCGCGATCTTCACCCGGCGGCACGCCGCCACCGGCAACCTGTGCCTGCTGGCCACGCTGCGGGCCGACGGCTCGCCGCGGATCAGCCCGATGGAGCCCCGGATGTTCGAGGGGCAGCTGTGGATCGGGGGCATGCCCGGCACCACGAAGTTCCGGGATCTGGCCCGGGATCCACGGTTCTGCCTGCACACGGCGACCGTGGACACGCACGTGTCGGACGGCGACGCCAAACTATGGGGCACGGTGCACGATGTGCAGGATCTCGATCTGCACGCCCGGTACGCGGAGAATTTGTACCGGGAGACCGGATTCGATCTGCGGGGCCGGGAGTTCACGCCGTTCTACGCGGCGGATATCAGTAGCGCCTCGGCGGTGGAGGTCGGGGACGGGCATATGGATGTCACGATTTGGCGGAGCGGGGAAGGGGAGCGGGTGGTGCGGAAGCATTAAAAAACTACGGCACCGGCAGAGCGTGCCCCGGGCACACCACATCCCCGGCCGGAATCTTCCCGCTGAGCAGATAATCCGTCGCGTACCCGTCGACGCAAGCGTTGTGCACCTGCGGCCGGTTGTACAACCCGTGCGATCCCCCGCCCTGCTCGACGACCATCCGCGAACTGGGCAGCAAGGCGTGGGTCCGCAAAGCCCCCTCATACGGCGTGGCCCCGTCCAGCGTCCCCTGCAACATCAGGATCGGTGGCAGCCCCCGGCCATCGATCCGCGTCGGCTGAGCCCCGTTCACCGGCCAATAAGCACACGGCAGGTTCAAGGCCACGTTCGCCCACGTCTCGATCGGAGCCTTCACCGCATACCGGGAATTGTCCCGGTCCCACCGGACCCAGGACCGTGGCCACGAGGCATCGTTGCAGCTGACGGCGGTGTAGGCGGCGATGGAGTTCTCGGACGCGGCGGACGTCGGGTCGGCCTCCCGGGCATCGGCCAGCAACGCGGAGGCGTCACCCCGCACCACGTAGTCGCTCAATGCCCGCGCGTTGGCGACCCAGTTGGTGTCGAAGTACACCGAATTGACGACCACCCCATCCAATTCGGCCGGCCCGAGGACGTCGACCGGGGCCGCGGCCAGTCGTGACCGGGCAGTCGAATAGGCCGCGTAGACGGCACGCATCGACCCGCCCAGATGGAATACGGTGTCGTACCGGGCGATCCACCCGAACCACTCCTCGGCCCGGGTCTGGAACGCCACGTCCTGGTCCAGGTTCTGTTGGTACCAGACATTCGGGACCGACGCGTCGGCGGCGCTGTCCAGCACCATGCGCCGCACCCGCTGCGGGAAGAGCTGCCCGTACACGGTTCCGAGATAGGTGCCGTAGGACGACCCGTAGTAGTTGATCTGCCGCTCCCCCAGCGCCTTCCGGATCTCGTCGATGTCCCGGGCGGTGTTCGGCGTGTTCAGATACGGCAACTCGGCGCCACCGCGAGAAGCACAACCCCGAGCGTATTGCTGCGCCCGCGTCCGGATCCGCGCTTTGTCAGCCACGGAAACCGGATTCGGGTCGGCGGCCGGCGACGCGAAGAACTGCCCGTCCACACAGCTCACGGGGCTGCTGGCCTCGACGCCCCGAGGGTCGAAGCCGATGTAGTCGTAGGCCGCGCGGACCGACGCGGGCAGGATGTCGGCCTTGTACAGCCCGCTGCTCCCCGGGCCGCCGGGGTTGTAGACGATCACGCCCTGGCGCTGCGGACCGGTGGCCCGCAGCCGGGACACGGTGATCGTCAACCGTGGCCCCCACGGCCGCGAGTAGTCCATCGGCACGGAAAGCGAGCCGCACTCGTAGCCCGGATGGCCCGGGCACGGATGGTCGAACAGCCTGGGGGCCGGTGCGCCCGTGACGAGATTGGCGGTCAACACCGCCACCACCGACAACACCGACCACATGGGCGTCCTCCCGCGAACAATCAGAGCGACAGCTTGAAACCGAGATGGCTGGCCGCGAAGCCGAGCTGCTCGTAGAACCGGTGGGCGTCGGTGCGGGCGGTGTCCGAGGTCAGCTGCACGAGGTTGCAGCCCCGGTCCCGCGCCTGGTCGATCGCCCACACCATCAGCCGCGACCCGAGCCCGGTGCCGCGTTCGGTGCCCCGTACCCGCACGGCCTCGATCTGAGCCCGGGTGGCGCCCTTGCGGGACAGGCCGGGCAGGAACGTCAGCTGCATGGTGCCGACGACCTCGCCGTCCCGGTCGGCCACCACCAGGAACTGGTTGGGGTCGGCCTCGATGCCCTTGAACGCCGCCAGGTACGGGGTCAGGTCGTCGGGGGACTCCCTGGTCGCCCCGAGCACGTCGTCGGCGAGCATCGCCACGATCGCCGGCAGGTCCGCCTCGGTCGCCCGCCTGAACTGCACGTCACTCACGCTGTTGTCTCCCGTTGTCACGCCGTGGCCCCCATGCCACCGGCCTGCGCCGAGGGTACGGACACGATCAGCCGGCACTTCGCGACGGCCTCACGGGCCAGCCGCACCGCGGTCGCCGGATCGGGTCCGGCGGCCCGCGCCCACAGCGGACGTGAGCCGGAATCGCTCAGCTCCCCTACCTCGTCGCCGGGCTTCACCGCCACCACGACCCGGTCGTCCGCGCCTTCCACCGACACCAGCGTGCCGGCGCACGGTGAGACGCCGAACCAGATCGCCTGCGCCGGACCGCCGGGCTCGGCCAGCCGTTGCCGAAGCCTCGGCAGCACCGTCTCGCCGAGGGTCTGCGCCACCACCAACCCCACCAGATCCACGCCGGTGGCGTCCTTGGCCAGGTACGGGATCTCGTCGCCGGCCAGCCGCAGATGGGTCTCGATCGTGCGCGGACCGTCCGAGGTGAGCACCAGCTCCGTGTGGCACGGCCCGTCCCGCACGCCGAGCGCCGACAGCACACGCGCGGTGTGCCGACGCACGGCCTCGGTGGTGTCGGCGTCCAGCTCCGCCGGGATCACGTGGCCGAGTTCCACGAACGCCGCCGGGTCGATGAACTTCCGCGTGACCGCGACGACGACGTGTTCTCCCTGCTCGGAGAAGGACTCCACGCTGATCTCGCGACCGGTCAGGAACTCCTCCACCAGCACGCGGGCCGCACCCACCCGACCAGTGTGGGTGGAGCCGACACACCGTTCGTATCGCTCCACAGCGTCTTGAGGGTCGGACAGCACGCCGACACCGGCGCTGCCCGAGCCGTCCAACGGCTTGACGATCCAGGTTCCTGGGTTCTCCGCGACCCACCGGGCCAGCTCCTCGGCGTTGTCGACGGTGTGGCTGCGGACCCGCTCCACCCCGGCGGCGGCCAGCACCCGCCGCATGGTCGCCTTGTCGTGCACGGCGGCGACCGTGTCCGGCGCGTGCGTCGGCAGCCCCAGCGCGACGCCGACCGCCGCCGCCCGGTCCTGGTCCCGTTCGCCGAGGGTGGCGATCCGGGTGACGGGATCGGCGGCGTGGATCAGCGCCGCCGCGTCGATCCACTCCTGGTCGGCGCAATCCGGGCCGAGAGCCACCACACGGTGATGCCCGGCCGATTCCCACAGCCGGGGCAGCAACGCGAGCTGGCACAGCACGGAAGTCCGCACCCCGGGCCGATGCGCGCGCAGCAGCCCGGGAATCTCCATGCCTCCGCCCACCACGAGCACGTGTTCCTGATCGCTCACTGCGGCACCTCGCTAGCGCTCGGTGTCCGCGTTCGCGGACGCTCTGTGTTGAATGGTTCGCTCGCAAGCTCGCTCACCGCAGCACCTCCACGCGTCGCCCGCCGGCCACCATCAACACCGCGCCCACGGCGAACGTCGCCGACAACGCCAGCCAGCCGACCGGCCCGCGCAGCACGACGGCGGTCATGAAGGGCGGCCCGAAGCACAGCTGGGCGGCGATGCCGAGGTTGAACACCCCGATGTAGGCCCCGGCCGAACGCTCGGGGGCCAGCAGGTGCGAGAGCTCGAACCCGGCCGCCGTGTGCAGGTTCTCCCCCACTGTCAACGAGATCACCGCCAATGCCGCCAGCACGCCGGCCAGCGCCGGCCCGGCGAACTCGGCCGCCATGAACAACAGACAGGCCCCGACCAACGGCAGCGCCGCGCGGATCACCGTGCGCCGGGCCGCGCTCAGGCCGACGCTCCACTTCGTCAGCGGCACCTGGAGCGCCACCGTGAGCACGGTATTCAACGCCAGCAACGGCCCGATCAACGCCGGCGGGGCGGTGGATTTTGTCACCAGCCACAAGGGAATCAGCGTGAACAGCACCGAATCGTGCAGGGTAAGCAGGGCATTGCCCACCGACATCAGCAGATATCGGCCGTCGGCGGTGGGCAGCGTGGTCGGTGGGCGTTCCCGCGCCGGCGCCGGCCTGGCGTCCCGGTTCAGCGACCGCACGACCAGCAGCAGCCCGACGTACGACAAAGCGTTGACAGCGAAGCCGAAGTGGAACGCGCTGACGGTGTTCAAGGCGATCAGCACACCGGAACCCAGCAGCCCCAGGCTCATGCCGGCGTTGCGCATGGTCCGCAGCACGGCCAGCGACCGGCTGCGCTCCTCCACCGGCTCGACCTGCACCACGAACACCTGCTGCACCGGCGTGCTGCCCCGGTCCAGCAGGCTGACCACGCAGGTCAGCACCAGGTAGGCGGCGAACGAGTCGACGAACAGGAAGCCGGCGTAGCCGATCGCCCGGGCCAGCAGCAGCACGCTCCACACCCGCCCGGCCCCGAACCGGTCGGCCAGCCACCCTGCCGGCACCGGGCCGGCCAGCCCGAGCAGGTTGGCCACACCCAGTGCGACGCCCACGCTGACCGGGTCGACGCCGACATGCGTGACGACAAAAACCGGGATCAGGGCAAGGAAAAGCCCGCTGCCCATGGAGTCCACCGCGGCCGCGCCGGCCAGCAGCCGGCCGGCGCGGGTGTGCGGGGCGTAGGCCCGCAGCAGGTTCGCCACGCTCACGGGGAAACGGTGTCCAGCACGCTGGTCACGTCGGTGACCCAGTCGCGGCGGGCGGGCAGCTGGCCGGTGATGGCCTTGTCGAACTCGGCGCGCAGCGTCGTGAACACCGGCCCCGCGCTGCCGCCGCCGACCGGCAAACCGTCCAATGTGGTCACCGCGACCAGCTCCATCGCCGTGCCGGCCAACAGAACCTCGTCGGCCATCCGCAGATCGGCCGGGGCCAGCGGGCGTCGTTCGGTCGGCACGCCGACATCCGCGGCCATGGTGAGCACGGCGTCGCGGGTGATGCCGGGCAGGATGCCCTCCGACACCGGCGGCGTCACCAGCACACCGTCCAGCAGCGCGAACACGTTGGCCGCCGAGGCCTCGGCGACGCGGCCGGCCTGGTTGAGCAGGATGGCCTCGTGGTCGCCGCCGCGCACCGCCTCCAGCCGGGCCAGCGACGGATTGATGTAGCCGCCGGTGGACTTCACGCTCGGCGGCAGCTGCGCGGGGCCGCTGCGCACCCAGCCGCTGGTACGCACCCGGATGCCCTGGTCGGCGTCGGGCAGGTAGCCCGACCAGGCCCAGCAGCCGATCGCCACCCGTACCTGGTCCAGCTGCCCGGCGACCGACATCGCGCCCTCGCGCAGGAACACCAGCGGGCGCAGGTAGCCGGAGGAGAGCCCGGAGCGCAGGGCCATGTCGGCGCAGGCGCGGATCAGCTCGTCCTCGGTGTACGGGACGCGCATGCCCAGCGCCCGCGAGGAGTTGACCAGCCGCCGGATGTGCTCCCGCAGCCGGAACACCAGCGGCCCGGCCAGTTCCGGCGTGCGCGACGGATAGAACCGGATGCCCTCGTAGGCGCCCCAGCCGTAATGCAGGCTGGGGTTCAGCACGTGCACCATGGCGTCGGCGCCGGCCACCACCTCGCCGTCGATCCACACCGGACCCGAGGTCACGTCCATCGGTCTACTCCCCTGTTCACAGGCCACATTCCTCGGTCAGCCGCAGGCGCTCGCCGCGGTCCTGCCAGCGCAGGGCGGTGCGCAGTCTCTCGTGGTCGGGCAGATGGAAAACGCCCAGCCGGGGCTCGAAGTGGCAGCCCCGCGTGCGTTTGGCCGGGTAGCTGGCCAGGCCCAGCTCCAGCCGGCGCACGCCCCGGGGCAGCCCCCACTCCAGCGCGTCGTAGTAGACGACGTTGAAGTAGCAGAAGTCCTTGGGCCCCAACCGGTCGTAGTCGAACCCGGCCGTGCGGGCGTACAGCGTGTCCCCGCGGCGCAGGCAGATCACGAAGCCCACCGGCTCGTCCCCGCGCAGGGACCGGATCACCACCAGGTCCTCGCCGCACCAGCGGGACAGCGCCTCGAACTCGGCGACAGTGCGGTCGCGCTGATCGGGTAGGCCGTAGCGGGTGCGCAGGTTGCAGCGCAGCTCGACCAGGTCGTCCCCGATCGCGTCCGGGCCGGTGGTGATCGTGCTCCGGTCGGTGCCGGCCAGGTACTCGCGGCGCTCGTGCAGCACCCGGGTCCGACGCCGCGAGGACAGCGACCCGAGGTAGTCCTCCCAGGTCCCGCCCTCGCACTCCAGCACGCTTTCCGCGCCCAGCACCGCGACTTCGTGCTCGGGCGTCAAGGCCGGCCGCATCCAGTCCAGCAGGCCCTCGGTCAGGTACAGCAGGCCGTGGCTGGCGCAGCCGTGGGCCTCGGCCACCTCGGCGACCGCCGCCGGCAGATCCCGGCAGAGGGCGATTCGTTCATCCTTGTCCAGCAACGGATCCAGCGTGATGCCGTGGTGCGCGCCATGCGTGCCCAGCACGATGCTCGGGTACGCCGCCAGCCGGTCCTCGGTCAGGTCGAGGTCCTGGAACCGCTCGGACTCCGGCAACCGCTCGTGGTCGCCGAAGGCCCCTTCGTTGCCGATCATCGCCGGCAGGTCGTAGAACAGCAGCCCGCCGGGTCGCTCGCTGCGCAGCAACGGGGCGAGCAGCGCCGGGCGGCCGCCACGGATGGCGGCCAGGTGCAGAACCGGGTGCTGGGGCAGGGATTCGGTGACCCGGCGGAAGCCCGGGGCCGACCACACCGGCGTGTGGCCGACCGGGTCCGCCCAGCGGTCGAAGTCCACTTCGGACAGCTCGACGAGTTCCCACTTCACCGGAAGCCTCCCGGCGGAGGCGTTCACCGCGCACCGCCGACCGCGACCGGCTCCGCCTGCCAGCCGACCTTCTCCTCCATCAAGTCCGCCGACTCCTGAATCCGTTGCCGCAGCTCCGCTTCGCTGTCGGCGGTCACGGTCCAGGTGACCACGAAGTCGCCGGACTTGCGGGCCTCGTAGCGGACCCGGTCCCAGACTTCGCCGGGCCGGGCCAGCACCTCCAGGTCGTGCACCCAGGACGGCGCCTCGGTCGGCACGCTGGTGATCCGCCCGAGCCGCGGCGGCAGGCCGAAGTTGGCCACCGGACCGGCCTCGGCGGCCGCCAGCGCGATCGCGGCGACGTCGACCGGTTGGCCGGCGGCGATGCGCAGCCAGGTGTCCCGCAGGTCCAGCCCCAGGGCCCGGTTGACCATGGGCGGGATGGGGTGGCCGGGCAGCCGGGAGGCGATCTCGCACAGCACCGGGCGTTGGCCCTCGGCGACGAAGAACTCGGCGTGCAGCACCAGGTCCTCGGCCGCCGGCAGCGCCTCGACCACCCGCCACAGCTCCTCGGCCAAGGGGTCGTGCCAGGGGTGATCGGCGGTCAGCACCAGGCTGCCACTGCCACTGTCCTCCCAGTGGGCCAGACAGGCCAGGTCGGTGTAGGCGGCGGGCAGCGCGAACACCGGCTTGCCGCCGACCAGCAGGCCGTCGACATGCACAACCTCGCCGGGGACGAACTGCTCCACCACGTGATCGGCGAGCTGATCGGGCAACTCGGCCAGATCGGCCGCCGACCGCAGGATCCGCACGCCGACGCTGCCCGAGGACGAGCGGGGCTTCAGCACGGCGGGAAGACCCTGCGCGGCAACGAAATCTCGAACCTCGGCGGCCGTTTCCACTGTCCTGTAGTCGGGGCCTGGCAGCCCGGCCGCGAGGGTGTGCTTGCGCATCAGCGACTTGTCCCGATACGCCAAGGCACTGGGCGGCCGCTGACCGGGCAGGTCAAGGGTCTCCCGCAACTCCGCAGCCGCCAGGACGTCCGCCTCGGCGAAGGACACCACCCGCTGGAACCGGTACTGCCGTGCCAGGTCGAGACCGGCCGCCACCAGGGTTTCCGTACGGTAGTCGGCGACCCTCACCACGGCCTCGGCACCGTCCGGAACGGGGCCACCGGTGATGACCACGCAGCCGTCGACTCCGCTCAGGTCCAGCCCGCGCTGCCGGGGACTGGCCAGGACCAGGATCACGGGTACTCACTCCCCAACCGGTCGAGCAGCTCGATGGTGGCCGAGTCCAGCTCGATGCCCTCCCGCAGCTGCCGTTCCCGGTGCGCCCGCTGGGGATCACCGGGGATCAGCACCGGAACACCGGACTCCGCCGGCGAATTCGACCGGACCGCGCCGATCAGCCGGGTCATGGCGGCCGAAGCCTGGTCGCGGCCGCCGAGCGTGTCGGGGTCGATGGCGATGAGCAGGTGCGCGACCCGGCGGCCCTCGTCGACCGTGCCGATGTGCGGCATCTCGAAGTCGAGCGGACCGCCGACCAACACCGCCGTCAACACGGTGACGGCCATGGCCAGGCCCTGGCCCTTGTAACCGCCGAGCGGGGCCAGCGCCGAGGCCTGGGCCGGGTCGGTGGTGCCCCGGCCGCCGTTGTCCACGGCCCAGCCCGGTTCCAGTGGCAGGCCGACCCGGCCGCGTTCCTTGATCTCGCCGAAGCAGACCTGGCTGGTGGCCATGTCCAGGAAGAACTCGTCGCCGTAGGCGATGGCGATCGGGTTGGTGCCGAACAGCGGGGCGGTGCCGCCGAACGGGGCCACCCGGTTGGCCGCCGACGTCGTCACGAAGCCGAGCAGCCCGGCGGCCGCGATCCGGCGGGCATAGCAGCCGGCCGCGCCGAAGTGGTTGGAGCGCTGGACGCCGACCACACCGACGCCGAACCGCGCGGCCCGTTCGACCGCCAGCTCCACACCGCGCAGCCCGGCGACCACGCCGAGCGCGTCGCCGGCGTCGAGATGCACGACCGGACCGGAATCCTTGCGCACAGCCAACTCCGGCTCGGCCGCCGCGACTCCGCGCTCCAGTTCGTCCAGAAAGGGCCCCAGCAAACGAATCCCGTGCGTGTGCACGCCCAACAGCGAGGTCTCCACCAGCACCTCGGCTACCTCGGCCGCCTCCTTGACGCCCTTGGCCTCCAGCGCCGCTGTGGCGACACGGAGCACGTCCGCCGGACTGGTCCAGCGGTGAGTGTCCACAGTGGTCATCACACGTTCCCCTCATGCGCCGGCGAGGTCCAGTCCGGAACGAAACCGGTGCCCGTGCCGCCGGCCAGGCGGATGCGGCCGGTGTCGTCCAGCCTGGCGCCGGTCCCGGTGTCGATGTCCAGCAGCGCGACCGTGTCCAGGTCGACGTGGTTGGCCAGCCGCGCGATGTGCGCGGCGGCGCTGGCCCCGGCCGAGGACTCGGGCAGGCAGCCGAGCATGCTGGCCACGCCCAGTTCCCGGCACTCGCGCAGCATGGCCAGCGCCGGTGTGAGCCCGCCGGCCTTGAGCACCTTGACGTTGATGCCGTCGAACCGGCCGGCCGCCGGCCGCACCTGGTCCGGCGTGGTCACCGACTCGTCGGCGAAGATCGGCACCGGGCTGCGGTCGCGGGCCGCCAGCTGCCCCTCGATCTCGGTGACGGCGAACGGCTGCTCCAGGGCGATCACGCCCAGGCCCGGCAGCTCGTCGAGCACCTCGAACAGCGCTTCCGGCTGCCAGCAAGCGTTTCCGTCCACCCAGAACGGGGCGTCGGTGTGCTCGCGCAGCGCCCGCAGCACGTGCAGGTCGTCGGCCTTGGCCAGCTTCACCTTGTACAGGCCCCAGCCCGGGGTGCGGTTCAGCTTGTCCACCATGACATCCACGGTGTCCAAGCCGATGCTGTAGCTGGACGGCAGCCCTTCCGGGACCGGTAGGCCGAGGTGCTCGAACAACGGCACGCCGGCGAGCCGGGCCGCCAGGTCGTGCGCGGCGACATCCAACGCCGCCAACGCGAACGGGCAGTCCTTGAGCTGCGGGGCCAGCCGGTGCCAGGTGTGTTCCGGCTGGTGCGGGTCGACTTCGTCGAGGTCCAGCTCGTTGAGCCGCTTGACGACCATGTCGGTCTCGGAGTTGTAGACGGCGGTCATGAACGCCGACGCCTCGCCCCAACCCGACTCACCGTCGGCGCTGAGCTCGACCAGGACGGCACGGTGCTCGGGAATCTCCTCCCGGGCGCATCGCCACACGTCCTTGTCCCGCATGCGGACCAGGTGCGTGCGCAGCCTCATCGGCCTGCACCGCCGAAGAACTCCCGGTCGTGCTCGCCGTAGGGGCGAAGGTCGTTCCACCACTGCGCTTCCGCGTCGAACCGCGCGTGGAACGGCCGGCCCACCAGCTCCGGATTCCGGTGCTGGAGGAACCTCAGCGCGAACGCCGGTCCATTGTGGAGGTTCACCACGCCGTCGATGGCGACCTTGCCCGGCGAGGCCGACATCACCGGGCCGCGGGCGCTGCGCCCCAGCCCGGACAGCCCCTTGATCGCGCCGCGGTAGATCTCCAGCGCGCGGGCCAGCGGCAGCCCGAAGTACCGGCGCGCGCCCGTGTCCCGCTCGACGAACATGTAGTACGGCACGATTCCGTTGCGCACCTGGTCTTTCCACAGCTGCGCCCACACGTCCGGGTCGTCGTTGACGTGCCGCACCACCGGAGCCTGCGAGCGCAGCACGGCCCCGGTCCCGGCCAGCCGCCGCAACGCGGCCCGGGCGGCGTCGGTGTCCAGTTCCGCCGGATGCGACAGGTGCAGCATCAGCGCCACGTGCTTGCCGGCGTCCACCAAAGCGGACAGCAGGCGCAGCAGGTCGTCGGCCTCGCGCCCGGCGAGCACGCGGTGCGGCCAGAACGACACGGCCTTGGTGCCGATGCGGATCGTCTGCACGCTGTCGTGCTCCGGACGCAGCAGCGGCCGCAGGTACTGCTCGATCAGCTCGGTGCGCATCACCAGCGGGTCGCCGCCGGTGAGCAGCACGTCGGTGATCTCCGGGTGACGCCGCAGGTGCGCGGTCATCACCTCCGGCCCGGACACCGCCAGCCGCAGGTCGCCGCGGTCGACGAACTGGGCCCAGCGGAAGCAGTACCCGCAGTAGCTGTGGCAGGTCTGCCCCTGGCGCGGGAACACCAGCAGCGTCTCGTGGTACTTGTGCTGAAGGCCCCAGCCGTCGGCGTCCTCCTCCTGCGGCACGTTCAGCGCGAGCTGGTCGCCCGGGTGCGGGTTGAGCCGGTCCCGGACGGCGTCCACGGTCGCGCGCAGGCCGGCGCGGTCCTGCGTGCGCATGGCCAGCTCCACCGCGGCGAAGTCCTCCGGCGGCAGCATGTCCCGGTGCGGGAACAGCAGCCGGTACATGGCGTCGTCCGGGGCCCGCTCCCAGTCGATCAGCTCCCGCACCACGTAGGAGCTGACCTTGAACGGCAGCACCTGGGAGACCACGTCGACCTCGTGCGCCAGCCCGGCGTCGCCGGTGCGGTCCAGCACCAGCTCCCGCAGCCGCCGACCGGAGACCGTGCGCAGCGCGGGCTCGGTCTCGACGGTCACCGTCACTGGTTCACCACCGACTTGCCCCAGTCGAAGTCGACCTGGTCGAGCACGTCCATCTCGGACAGCAGCGAGTGCAGCCCGGTGTAGTCGCGGACCAGCCGGGCCCGGCTGGTGTCCTCCTTGGTCTCCTGGACCATGCGCCGCCAGTTCGGCACGTTCTCGATCTCCAGGATGCGTTCCCAGGTGGTGTAGTCGGTGGCCACGAACGCGTCCAGGCCGGCCAGCATCATGTCCAGGAAGAACCGCCTGCGGTCGGGGTCGAGGATCTCGTAGACGATCTTGCCGAGCTCGTCGGAGATCGAGGCGTGGCAGTACTCGTCCCGGTTGTGCAGCTTGGCCGTGGTCGAGTTGATCACCTGGATGTCCGGGTCCTCGGCCAGCAGGTCCAGGTAGGCGTTGATGGAGATCTCCGAGACGGTGGCGAAGGCCAGCGTGGTCAGGCTGCGCTGCCAGCGCTCGTCGCAGCGGTCCCGCAGCTCCTGGTGGACGCGGGCGGTGTGCGAGGACGGCAGCCAGGCGTCCGGCAGCTCCGCCTGGCGCTTGCGCCTGGTGACCGCGCTGGCGTTGATGTGCATGAGCGTGTGGTACTGCTCGTCCACCATGGCCTGGGCCAGCGCGATCTCCATGTCCTGGCCGCCCAGCCCGGGGAACTCGCCCTCCATGACCAGCGCGAAGGCCGGGTTGGCGACCCGCTGCTCGGCCAGCACCGTGTGCCGGTTGTAGGCGATCCAGGACCAGCTCAGCAGTCGTGACCTGGTGTGATCGGGCAGGCCCTGCCAGATCGGGTGGTCACGGAACGGAATGATGCCCTCGGGATAGTCCGGCCGGGCCAGCTCGAACAACTCGTCGAGGTCCGGCTCGTCGCGCTTCACCGTCGCCCGCCGCCGCCAATTGCCGGCCAGCCGGGTGATGATGGCGCTTTCCGCCACATCCGTGGGATCGAAGGACGGCAGCCCCGGGATATGCGTGAAATTGTCCTCCACGGTCACGCGACCCTCCGATCCGAAACCCAGAAGCGGGTGAGGTGGCGGGCCTTGTCGACATAGCTGGAGCGGGCGTGCAGCATGCGCTGGTTGTCCCAGATGAGCAGCGCGCCGTCCGGGATGAGGATGCTCTGGCGCAGCCGCTGGAACGTGTCGCTGACGAAGTGGGCCAGCTCCCGACCGGCCTCGCCCAGCGGCAGCTGGTCGGCGGCGGGCGTGCTGTCCAGCGGTGGGTCGTAGTCACCGCTGGTGAGCAGGTTGAAGCTGAACCGCAGCAGCCGCTTGCCGTCGGCCCGGGTGCGCAGCAGCTCCGTGCGCACCGGGTACGGGGCCGGGCCCGGGAAGTCCACCTCGGCCCCGGTCAGCAGCGCCAGCTGGGCCGGGCTCAGCTCGGGCAGCAGCGACTCGACGTCGAGCAGATCGGTGTGGCCGCCGCCGCACCGCGCCTGCTGGTGGCAGAACAGGGCCAGGTAGGCCGGGCTCGGGTCCCAGCCCGGGGCCTCGGTGTGGGCCAGGATGGTGTTCACGCTCTGTGAGTACGACCGCCCCTCGTTGCCCGGGCGGTAGGTGACCTCGTGCGTGAGCGTGCCGTGGTATTGCGGAATCAACTCACCTATTTCACGCAGCAATTCCGCGGCCGCGTCTTGATCGCCGACGTCCCTGATCAGCGCGTAGCCGTGTTCATCAAGGACGGCCCGCGTCAAGCTGGTCGAGGCCGGCGTGAGCAGAAATGGCTTGGACACAACTAATCCCCAGTCATCCGCAACGAGTGCTCCCCAGTAGGCCAGGAACGTCGAAACGTCCCACGTCCACGACCGAGCTTGGCGAATGTTACGAGAACGTCTCAATGTGATCAGCATCACACCCCAGTGAGCATTGCGAAAACCTTGATCCGACAACGTTCCAATGCTAACGCCGATGTGATCCGCAGCACACTCAAGCCCGCAGACCGGCGATGATCACTCCGCGTGAACATCTGTCAACTGTGAAACACCCTCTCCGAGGGCGTGGAGGTCCGGATTTCCTGCCCGCGAATGCCGGGAATAGGGGTTCGGATAATCCGATTGTTCCTCATGTACGCGACCCATCCGGGGTGGTTTTCCGGAGAAACCTTCACCTTCGGGGCCGAGGGTCGACGCCGAACCGCCGATCGCTACCGTGTGCGGATGGCCAACGAGGACACCGCGCCCATTCCGCTACACACCACCGTGGCGCGGCCGGGCGTCCGCACCGTCGCGGCGCTGTTCCTCGGCGGCGCGCTGCTGATCGCCAGCACCTTCCCCGACCTGGTGACCGTGTCGCTGCCGCCCGACCCCGGCGGCACGCAGACGTCCATCACCGCCTGGGGCATGGACCTCGGTATCGGCCACACCATCCAGCAGTACCTCGGCATCGCCACGCTGATCATCGGCGTCGCCCTCGTCGCGGTCGCCGCCGCCTCGCTGCGGCGGGAGTTCCGCTGGACCCGCAACGCCTCCCTGATCGCCGGCGGCCTCGGCGTCGCCGCCGGCCTGCAACTGGCCGCCGCCGGCTACAGCACCGGCACCTTCCTGGCCCAGCTGGCCAGCACCAGCGGCGACGCGGTGTCCTCGAGCATCGGCCCCGGCGTCGCGCTCGCCCTGCTCGGCGCCCTCGCCTCCCTGCTCGCCCTCGCCTTCCCGCCCCGGCACGACCTCGTCCCCGCCGACGAGGCCGTCCCCGCGGAGCCCACCGCCGAGGAGCCCGTCGTCGTGACCCGGATAGAGGACGCCGACGAGACGGAGTGAGTGTCGAAAACGCGGCCCCGGTCTCGATACTGGGGCATGCTGACTGAATTCACCGCCACCTTGGTCCGCAGCCCGGCCAAGGGCGGCTGGACCTACGTGGTCTGGCCCCGCTCCGCCGAGTTCTTCGGCACCCACGGCCTGGTCAAGGTGCGCGGCGCCGTCGACGGCGTGCCGTTCGAGAGCTCCTTCATGGCCCTGGGCGACGGCACCCACAAGCTGCCGGTGAAGGCCGCCGTCCGCAAGGCCATCGGCAAGGACGTCGGCGACGAGGTCCGCATCCGCCTCGACGAACGCCTCTAGCGAGCCGCCCCACCGCCAGGAAGGGCCCCATCCAGCGCCAGGAAAGGCCCTTTCACTGCACCCAGCGCCAGGAACGGGCCCTTCCTGGCGCTGGACGAGCGGGAACGCGCCTCGATCTTGGGTGGGTGGGCTCGATCGCGATCGCTTGTCGGTGTTTTGCGTCGACTCGTCGGACTCTTGCGGCCAAGTGTCGTAATTCGTATAGTCCGAAGCACGTGGTCCCGCACCCTGCCTCGCGGGACCAGGAAGCGAGCAGTCGATGAAGCCTGCCAACCCTGCCTTTGGCATGCCCGTATTGCTGGCCGCGACGCTGATCGCCTCGGGGGCCGCGCTGGTGGCCGGGGCCGGTCCCGCCGCGGCGGCCACCTGTCCGACCACCGCGTCCGGCGGCGCGTCCGTGCCGTTCCGCACCGTGGAGGCCGAGTGCTCGGCCACCAACGGCGCGGCCGTCGGCCCCGACTACACCCAGGCGAGCCTGGCCTCCGAGGCGTCCGGCCGGCAGGCCGTGCGCATCGGGCAGGGCCAGTACGTCGAGTTCACGCTGCCGGCCGCGGCCAACTCGATCAACGTCCACTACAACCTGCCCGACGGCAGCTCCGGCCGGCTCTCCGTGTACGTCAACGGAACCAAGCTGAGCAGCGGCCTGACCGTGACCTCCCGCTACATGTACATCGACACCGGCTGGATCCCGGGGTCGAAGAACCATCACTTCTTCGACGACTCGCGGCTGCTGCTGGGCCAGAACCTGGCCGCCGGGGCCAAGGTCCGGGTGCAGGCCGACGGCGGCGACGTCAGCCAGGCCACCATCGACCTGGCCGACTTCGAGCAGGTCGGCGGGGCCGGCGCGCAGCCGGCCAACTCGCTGTCGGTGACCGACTACGGGGCCACCGCCAACGACACGTCCGACGACTCGCAGGCCTTCCGCAACGCCATCTCGGCGGCCAAGTCGCAGGGCAAGTCGGTGTGGATCCCCAGCGGCCGGTTCGAGATCCCGTCCGCGCTCCAGGTCGACCAGGTGACCATCACCGGTGCCGGCCAGTGGTACACCACCTTGCACGGCAACAACATCTTCAACAACGGCAGCGCGTCCGGCAACATCAAGCTGTCCAACTTCGCGATCTTCGGCGACGTCACCGAGCGCAACGACGGCAGCCCGGACAACGGCTTCCACGGTGTGCTGGGCAACGGGTCCTCGGTGCAGAACCTGTGGATCCAGGACACCAAGTGCGGCCTGTGGCTGATGAACGGGGCGTCCAGCAACCTGACGATCTCCAACAACCGGATCATGGACACGATGGCCGACGGCGTGAACTTCGACGGCGCGGTCACCAACTCCACGCTGTCCAACAACTATCTGCGCAACAACGGCGACGACGGCCTGGCCCTGTGGTCCAACGGGCAGGCCGACTCCGGCAACTCGCTGACCAACAACACCGTCGTGCAGCCCAACCTGGCCAACGGGATCGCGCTCTACGGCGGCTCCAACAACACGGTCAGCGGCAACCTGGTGCAGGACACCAACGCCCTGGGCGGCGGCATCCTGGTGGCCAACCGGTTCAGCAGCGTGCCGCTGGGCGGCACGGTCACGCTGTCCAACAACACCACGCTGCGGGCCGGGGCGCTGGATCCCAACTGGCAGTTCGGGGTCGGCGCGCTCTGGTTCGACGCCCGCGACCAGGCGATCACCGGGGTGGCCATCAACGTCACCAACTTCAAGGCGATCGACAGCCCGTACGAGGCCATCCAGTTCATCGACGGCAACGGCGCCGGCAAGACGATCCAGGGCGTCACCATCAACGGCGCGACCATCCAGGGCGTGGGCACGTTCGTGGCACAGTCCCAGACCCAGGGCTCGGTGTCGCTGAGCAACGTGACCGCGAGCGGAGTCGGCGTGGTCGGCACCTACAACTGCTCGTACCCGACGTCCATCCCGAAGATGACGTTCAACGGCTCCGGCAACAGCGGCTACAGCGGCACCTGGGGCGACTGCTCGACGTGGCCGCCGCCGAACTCCGGCCCGCCCGCGCCGCCGACCTCGGGCACCAACCTGGCCAAGGGCAAGGCGATCTCGGCCAGCGGCTCGCAGGGCGGCTTCCCGCCCGGCAACGCCAACGACGGCGACGCCAACACCTACTGGGAGAGCACGAACAACGCCTTCCCGCAGACGCTGACCGTGGACCTCGGCCAGGGGTACGCGATCAACAAGGTGGTGCTGAAGCTGCCGCCGTCCAGCGCGTGGGGCGCCCGCACGCAGACGCTGACCGTACAGGGCAGCAGCGACGGTAACTCGTGGTCCACGCTGGTCGCGTCCCGCGGCTACACGTTCGACCCGGCGTCCGGCAACACCGCGTCGGCCTCGTTCGGCACGACCACACAGCGGTACGTGCGGCTGACCATCACCGCGAACACCGGCTGGCCGGCCGGCCAGATCTCGGAGTTCGAGGCGGACCTGGCGTGACAGCGTCGGTGGGGGCCGCTTTCGGCGGCCCCCACCGCGCTATGCCTGCTCGCTGGGCGGCAGGTAGCCGTGGGCCGACAGGTCGAACCAGTTGCCCTCGGGGTCGATGGCCCGGTACTCGGCGAACGGCCGGGTGGTGTGCCGGGACGCCGGCTTCGGCAGCCCGGCCTCGACCAGGTTGGTCATCGCCCCTTCGACGTCGTCCACGTGGAAGCCGAAGTGGTTGAAGCCGGTGGGCACGTCCCCGTCCAGGGCCTGCTGGATGATGGCCAGGTTGATGTAGCCGTCGGTGAGGAACTGGCTGCCGTCGGGGTCGGTGTGGAAGATCCGCATCCCGAACTGGTCCCGGTAGAAGTGGGCGAGCTTGACCGCGTCCCGGGCGGTGAAGGCGAGATGGCGCAGCTTGGCGGTGGGCATCGGTCGCTCCTGGGTCAGCTGTGGGGAATCATGTTGTGGAAAGCCGTGATCAGCCACTCGCCGTCTCGGCGCTCGACCACCGCCTGGGCATGCGTGCTCACGAGCCGGCCGTCGACGCCGTCCACAGTGGACACCACGTGCACGACGGCGGTGTTGTCGTCGATGAACCTGATCCTGGGCTCCTCCACGCCGAGCGTGGTGCCGCGGAAGCGGGACTCGAACATCATCTGATGCCCCTTGGCCACCGCCTCTCGGCTGTGCTGCTCCTCGCCGCGGACGTTCACGAATTCGACATCCGGCGCGAAGATCGCCGCGAACCGCTCGCCGGAGCCGGCGGCCCAGCCCTCGGCCATGCGCTGCCACAGCACCTTGATCTCGTCGCTCACTGCTGCACCTCGCTGGCGCTCGGCGTCCGCGTCCGCATCCGCGTTCGCGGACGCGCTGCGCTGAATGATTCGCTCGCAAGCTCGCTCATGCCGCCACCGCCTCGGTGCAGAGCTTCAGCGGCGCGCCGTCCGGGGCCCAGGCCTCGACGCTGTAGCTGGTCAAACCGTTGATCTGCTCCAGATAGCAGATGATGTTGACCGGCCACCCGGCCGCCGCGAACACGTGCTCGTCCATCGGCGTCGGCCGGGACGACAGCCGGCGCGCGCGTTCGGCCGGCACCCGCGAGATGCGGTGCCAGTCGGGATGCATGTGGATGGACCCCAGGATGTCGAGGCCGGCCCGATCCGCCTCGCGGTGGATGCGCAGCAGGTCGGCGGGATCCAGCCAGTAGCCGCGATCGGTGTTCTCGTAGGCGCTGCCGAACTTCGGCACGATCGTGGTGGCGAACTCCTCGACCGCCGCCGACGAGGTGGTTCGGGCGTTGGCGCCGAAGGCGAGCCAGCGCACGTGGCTGACCTGCGGCGAGGAATCGCCCAGCAGGACAGCGAAGCAGGGCAGGGGGTGCTCGGCCGTCAGCGTCTTGTACACCGGCAGGGCGGTGGCCAGGAAGCGCTCGACGACCTGCGGACAGATCACCACTGCAGGGGTGGGATGACTGGGCATGCGGGTTTTCTCTCCAACCGGGAACCACGTCGGTTCGATCGAGGATGCCGCATGTTCGGGTCTTGTTACTTCAGAGTTCGGTCAGAGCTATTCGCATACAAACGATTGGGAGCAAACGAACTGGGCTTGATCGGGCGTTCGGCCCAACCGGTGCCGCTCGGCGGGCTCGGCCATCCGACCGACGGTGGTCACGATGGCTTCCATCGGGATGCCCCCTTCGCCGTGGGCGATCGCCGAGCCGCCGTGCGGCGCCGATGGCCTCTGGGGGAGGATTGTGAAAGGCACCAACCAGGAGGGTTCCGCATGGCCTTCGGCGACTTCCAGTTCGAGATCTACTTCGGCGGCCTGCGCGGCGCGCTGCCGACCATGCCGATGGTCTTCGACGAGTTGGAGGCACGGGCCGTCAAGGCGCTGCCGCCCGCACTGGTGTCCTACGTGGCCGGCGGGGCCGGCGACGAGCACACCCAGCGCTCGAACGTGACGGCGTTCCAGAAGTGGGGGCTGATGCCCCGCATGTTCGTCGGCGCCAAGGAACGGGACCTGTCGGTGTCCATGTTCGGGCTGACGCTGCCGTCACCGCTGTTCATGGCCCCCATCGGCGTGCTCGGGCTGTGCGCCCAGGACGGGCACGGCGACCTCGCCGCCGCCGACGCCGCCGCGCGGACCGGCGTGCCACTGACCCTGTCCACTCTCACCGAGGACCCGCTGGAGGACGTCGCGCCGCGGCTCGGCGACACCCCCGGCTTCTTCCAGCTCTACACGCCCACCGACCGTGAGCTGGCCGAGAGCCTCGTGCACCGGGCCGAGGCCGCCGGGTTCAAGGCCATCATCGTCACCCTCGACACGTGGATCCCGGGCTGGCGGCCGCGGGACCTGTCCCTCGGCAGCTTCCCGCAGCTGCGCGGCCGCTGCCTGGCCAACTACGCCTCCGACCCGGTGTTCCGGGCCCGGCTCGGCCAGGATCCCGCCGCGGACGTGATGGCCACCGTCGGCCTGTGGGGCCAGGTCTTCGGCAACCCGCTGACCTGGGACGACCTGCCCTGGCTGCGGTCCATCACCTCGCTGCCGCTGATCGTCAAGGGCATCCAGCACCCCGACGACGCCCGCCGGGCCCGCGACGGCGGCGTGGACGGCATCTACTGCTCCAACCACGGCGGCCGCCAGGCCAACGGCGGCATCCCCGCCCTCGACTGCCTGCCCGCCGTGGTCGCCGCCGCCGACGGCCTGCCCGTGCTCTTCGACTCCGGCGTCCGCTCCGGCGCCGACGTCGTGAAGGCCCTCGCCCTGGGGGCCACCGCCGTCGGCCTCGGCCGGCCGGTGGCCTACGGCATGGCCCTCGGCGGCGCCGACGGCGTCGTGCACGTGCTGCGCTCCGTGCTGGCCGAGGCGGATCTGACGATGGCCGTCGACGGCTACCCGACGCTGGCCGACCTCACCCCCGACAGCCTGCGGCGCGTCGACTGAGCACCCCCTTTTCACATGCGCTTCCCATTTGGCACCTGAGCGCGAATGGGAAGCGCATGTGGCATGAAGAGGGGGTGCTGTGGCTGGTGGGAGGTAGCGTGCGTGACCGGTGAGGTCAGTCCTTGGGCTTGTCGGCCGGGGGCTCGTCCTTGCCGGCGGCGTCGTCGGCCGGCGGCTCATCGGAGGTCGGGGGCTCGTCGGAAGCCGGGGGCTCGTCGGCCGCGGTCGGGGGCTCCCCCGGGCGGGCGGTGAACTTGGACCAGACCTTGCCGGCGGCCTCGGAGATCACGCCGCCGACCTCGTTGAGCACCTTGGCCAGCGGATCCGTGCTCTCCACGAACGCGTCGCGGTAGGACTTGGCCGCCGACTTCACGTCGTCGGTCCACTGGGTGGGCGAGTCGTCGGTGCGCAGCGGGTAGGTGCCGCCGAGGATCTCCCGGTACCCGTCGCTGTCCGCCCACTTCTGGAGCTCGGCGGCCCGCACCACGGCCATCGGGTGGGTCAGGTCGATCAGCCTGACCAGCTTGAGCACGCTGTCCCGGATGTCGCCCTCGGCCTCGTACTCGCGGGCCTGCTCCAGGAACGCCTCGGTGTCCACTTCGGACGGATCGACGGCGCCGGCGAGCAGCACGTGCGTGCGCAGCGCGGTCTCCGGATCCTGGGTGCAGAGCAGGCCGGCCCGGTCGGCGGACAGCTCGGCCTTGCGGAACCACTCGCGCAGCGCGGCGACGATCGCGCGCACGGCCCAGAAGCCGACCGGCATCCACGACATGTTGTCGGCCAGCTGGATCAGGCGCATCAGCATGGTCCGGTACAGCGCGTGACCGGACAGCACGTGCCCGACCTCGTGGCCGATGACGAACCGCAGCCCCTCGGCGTCCAGCGCCTCCACCATCCCGGTGGTGATCACGATGAACGGCTCGTCGAGGCCGATCGCCATGGCCTTGGGGGTCGGGTCGCGCTGCACGTACAGCTCGGGCACCGGGCCGACGTCGAGGATCTCGGCGCACTCGTTGCGGATCTTGTCCAGCGCCGGGTACTGGCGCGGGCCGACACGGATCGAGGTGGCCCGGGCCCACAGCCGCTCGCTGCGCTCGCCGAAGGCGCCGCTGACCGCGCGTAGCACCTGGGGGAAGCCCGGCACCGTCCGCAGCGTGGTCAGCGCGCCGCGGTCCGCCGGGTGTTCGTACGCACGCGGGCTGATGCCCGGGAAACGCACCCGGCCCTCGCTAAGGGCCACCGCACCGGTCGAGTCGTCCGCAGAAGTCACTCCACCACAGTAGCCACGGTCGAGGGCGGGTGTGGCCGAATCCTCTGATCGTTAGGATCGGGCCCATGCGGATCTGCGTTTTCTGTGGCTCGTCCAACGGACTCCAGGTGCACCTGGAGGCGGCCCGGCTGGTCGGCCGGACGTTGGCCGAGCGGGGCATCGGCGTGGTCTACGGCGGCGCGAAGGCGGGCACGATGGGCGCGGTCGCCGACGCCGCGCTGGCGGCCGGCGGCGAGGTGATCGGCGTGATCCCGGAGAGCCTGGTGAAATGGGAGGTCGCCCACGAGGGCCTCACCGAGCAGCACATCGTCGACGGCCTGCACGCGCGCAAGGCGCTGATGGCCGAGCTGTCGGACGGCTTCATCACGCTTCCCGGCGGCGTGGGCACGATGGAGGAGCTGTTCGAGGTGTGGACCTGGGCCCAGCTGGGCCTGCACAGCAAGCCGGTCGGCCTGCTGGACGTGGACGGCTTCTACGAGCACCTGCTGCGCTTCACCGACACCATGGTGGAGACCGGTTTCCTGCGCAAGCCGTACCGGGACGTGCTGCTGGTGGACCGGGACCTGCCGGCGCTGCTGGCGAAGTTCGCCGACTACCGGCCGCTGACCTACCGGTGGACCCAGGAGGGCTAGCGTTCGGGTGACGTAGGCCAAAACGCGACCTTCCGCTGCCACACTGGACAGTGGGAGGTGCGCCGCCATGGAGCTCCCGCTTTCCGCCGTCCGTCCCTACTTCTCGGTGATCGTCCTCGAGGGCGAGGACTTCGCCGGCCTCACCGGGTTCCTGCTGACCTCGGGGCGTGGCGAGGTCGTCGCCCGGCACGAGGCCGAGGACCTGGTGGCGTTCGTGCGCCGCCGCGAGGACCCGCCGACCTGGGCCGGCCCCGAGGCCGGCTTCGTCGACGTGACCCACCAGCTCACGATTGTGGTGCGGCGCGGCGGTTTTGTCGTCGTGTGCACGGACAAGCCCAGCCAGGAGCGGCTGCAGACCTGGCTGGACCGGCAGACCTCGCTGCGGCGCTACCCGTCCGAGGTGCTGGAGAGCGCGCTGATCCGGGGCGAGGTGAAAAACCTGTGGCTGCGGGGAATTCACCGCCGCACCAGCGTGAAGGCCGACGGCAAGGTGCTCAGCGGCAGCAGCGTGGAGCAGACGCTCAGCCCGCACGAGGACGGCTCCTACGTGGCCGGCTCGGCCCGGGCGGCGCTGCCGTCGAGGCCGGATCTCCTGCTGCTCAAGGGAAACGCCGGGACAACGCCGCGTAACGCCTTGGTGTGGCTGAGCCAACGGGCCGACTTCGAGACGTTCACCGCGATGGCGGCCGAGCTGCTCGACCTGCTGGAAGAGGCCCGGGCCGCAGGCGCCGAGCGGCCCGACTTCCTGACCATGCTGGCCAGTCCGGCCGACATCGGCGAGGTCCGCGACGCGTTCGAGGTGATCGTCGAGGACCCCGACACCCTGCCGCCCGGCTCGCTCAGCGACGAGCTGCGGGACCTGGCACTGTCCGTTCGGGACAATCCCCCGGCGGTCACCGGATTCCCCGACTCCGCCGCGTTCGTGCTCGACGGCGTGGAGGTCACTCCCGAGCCGGCCGGCGACAAGGTCCGGCTGGACGGCGAATCCCCGATCCTGGACACCGATCTGCTGACCGTCTACTACCAGTCCGGCCACTCCTACAGCCGCGGCCGGTTCTGGCAGGCCCGCGCCCCCGAATATCCCTTTCGCAACTGGCGGTTCGAGGACTTCCAGGGCTGGGACATCCGGCGGGAGAAGCCGCGGGCCGACTCGCCACAGCAGATCCACGACCGCGTCGGCAGCGACAACTCCCTGTTCGACTGGGTCGCCCGGCACTACGATCACGGCTGGCTGATCTGCGACGACGGCCCCGGCGAGGTCGCCGACTTCCTGCACATCTCGGCCGCCCGCACGCTCAGCCTCATCCACGTGAAGTCGGCCAAGAGCCAGTCCCGCGTGCGCGACGTCTCCGCCGCCGCGTACGAGGTCGTGGTCAGCCAGGCGGTGAAGAACCTCATCTACGTCAGCCGCGGCCACCTCCGGCAGCAGCTGTCCCGGCCCCCGGTCCGCAGCCCCGCCTCGTGGATCGACGGCCGCCGGGTCCGCGGCCGGCGCGACTTCCTCCGCCAGCTCGACGCCCGCGTGGCCACCGACGACATGCGGGTCGTGATCCTCCAGCCGCACGTCAGCCAGCGCACCTACGACCAGCTACGCGGCCCCGCCGGCCGCGGCTCCCCCGAGCTGATGCGCCTGCACCTGCTGGAGTCCATGCTCAACTCCGCCCGCCAGTCGGCCACCGGCCTCAACGCCGACCTGGAGGTGATCGCCAGCAAGGAGTGACTGTCACGCGGACGCCTTGCGCACGGACCGCCGGCCGACCACCAACCACGCGACGGCGCCGACGATCGGCAGCAGGAAGATGCCGAGCACCCAGCCGATCCGCTTCGAGCCGTCCATGTCCAGCCGCAGCACGTCGACGAGGGCGACAACGTACAGCACCAGCATGGGCAGCATGATCGCAATGTGCGTAAAGGTCATTTTCACTCAGCTCCTTCGTCCCCTTGAGACAGTGCAAGCATGGCGCGCCGGCGGACCGGGGTCAGTAGCGCGAATGTCCGTCTTCAGGGTGGTGCTAGGTACAGGTGCGGGCGGGTGCTGGTGGCATGGCCGGGCCGGCGCACGGTCACTACGGTGGGCGCATGACCACGACCATCAGGCGCCTGTTCAACGCGCCGTGGTCGGCGCGGCCATGGCGGGCTACCGCGCACCTGGCGGTGGGGTTCCCGATCGGGCTGGTGGGCACGGCCGGCGTGGTCGCGCTGACCGGTTTGACGATCGCCTGCGCGACGCTTCTGGGCCCGTCGGTGCTGGGATTGCTGGTGCCGCCGCTGGAGCCACTGGCGACCGTGCGGCCGTGGACCTTCGTCCTGGTGATTCCGCTGTTCGCCTTGCTGCTGTGGTGGACTGTGCCGTGCACGGCGGCACAGCGCTGGCGGTTCGCCGCGATGCTCGGCGTGACGCTGCCACCTCCGCCCAAGCGGCGGCGCCTGCTGGGCCTGGCGGCACAGGCAGCCACCTGGCGCCAGCTCGCCCATCACCTGCTCGCCGGTGTTTTCGGCACGGTCGAATTTGTCGTGGTCGCCGCGTTGTGGCTGGTCGGACCGCCCCTGGCCGTGCAGCCGCTCTACATCTGGTGGTTTCCTGGCCACGGCTCGACGCCCGAGGTGCTGCTGTCCACCGTGCTCGGCGTGGTGGCGTTCCACCTGGCTCCCTGGGTGGCGGTCGGGTTCGCCTGGCTGGACGTCGAGATGGCGCGCGGGCTGCTCGGCCCGAGCCGCCGGGAGCAGCTCGCCGAGCTCTCCGCGCGCGTGCAGACGGTCGTCGACAGCCGCTCGGAGGTGATCGCCTCCGCCGACGCCGAGCGCCGGCGCATCGAACGCGACCTGCACGACGGCGCGCAGCAGCGGCTCGTCTCGCTCGCGATGAACCTCGGCATCGCCCGGCTCAACCTCGACGGGGTGCCCGAACCCGTGCGCAAGGCGATCGAGAGCGCCCACGACGAGGCGAAGGTGGCGCTGACGGAGCTGCGCGACCTCGTCCGCGGGCTGCATCCCGCCGTGCTCGACGAACGCGGCCTCGACGCCGCGCTGTCCGGCATCTCGGCGCGGTCGCCCGTGCCGGTGACCCTGACCGTCGACCTGCCGCACCGTCCGTCCAGGACAACCGAAGCCGTCGCCTACTTCGTCGTCTCGGAGGCCCTTGCCAATGTCACGAAACACGCCCAGGCGTCCCGAGTGGACATTCGGGTGACCGCACGCGACGACGTGCTCACGGTCGTCGTCACCGACGACGGCCGCGGCGGCGCCCGGATCGAGGGCAGCACCGGGCTGCTCGGCCTGATGCAGCGCGTCGGGGCGATCGACGGCTCGCTGCGGGTCGACAGTCCCACCGGCGGCCCGACCGTCCTCACCGCGGAGATGCCATGCGAGTCGTGATCGCCGAGGACTCGGTGCTGCTGCGCGAGGGCCTGGTCCGGCTGCTCGACGGCGCCGGCATCGAGGTCGTGGCGGCCGTCGGCGACGCCGACGACCTGCTCCGGGCCGTCACCGCCCATACGCCTGACCTGGTGCTCCTGGACGTGCGCATGCCGCCCACGCACACCGATGAGGGGCTGCGAGCCGCCCTCGTCATCCGCCGCCAGTGGCCGTCGACGGCCGTGCTCGTGCTCTCGCAGTACGTGGAGGAACGCTACGCCAGCGAGCTCCTCGCCACCGAGACCAGCGGCGTCGGCTACCTGCTCAAGGATCGCGTCGCCGACGTCGGCGAATTCCTCGCCGCGCTGCGCCGCGTCGCCGCCGGCGGCACCGCCCTCGACCCCGAGGCCGTGTCCCAGCTGCTGCTCCGCAAGCGCAGCGACCCCCTCGACCGCCTCAGCCCCCGCGAGCGCGAGGTGCTGCGCCTGATGGCCGAGGGCCGCTCCAACGCCGGCGTCGCCGATGCCCTCGTGATCAGCGAGAGCGCCGTCGCCAAGCACGTCAACAACATCTTCAGCAAGCTGGACCTGCCGCTCGCGGACAACGACCACCGCCGGGTGCTCGCCGTGCTCCGCTTCCTGAAGGGATGACCGTCAGCTCGACCGGGTCATCGCCCCGGCCACGAGAGGGTCAATCCCCGCCGGTCGGCCGTGGTCGGCGGCCGGGCCGCGGTTCTACGGTCGGCGGATGGACCGCCAGCTGGCCGCCGCGCTGGAGTCGGGGTCGTTCGCGCACGGGTTGCGGACGGCGATCCGGCTGCGCGGCCTGACGTTGGAGCAGGTGCAGCACGAGCTGGCCGACCGGGGCGTGATGGTCAGCGCGGTGACGCTGAGCTACTGGAGCCGGGGCCGCAGCCAGCCGGAGCGGGCCGAGTCGATCAGGGCGGTGCGGCTGCTGGAGGGCATCCTCGACACGCCGGCCGGCGGGCTGACGGGGCTGCTGGCGCCGCCCCGACCACGAGGTCCGCGCCGGGCGCACGTGGCGGTGAGCATCGACCGCCAGCGGCTGTGGGACGAGGCGCACCGGCTGGACCGGGTGATGGCCCAGCTGGGCACGCTGGACGAGGAGCGGCTGTGCCTGCTGTCCGTGCACGACCGGTTCCAGCTGGACGAGCACCGCCGGCCGGTCCGGCTGTCGATCACCGAGGTGGTGCGGGCCCAGCGGGACCGGGTGGACCGGGCGCTGGTCATCTTCCAGGGCCGGGAGCTGGGCCGCACGCCGCGGCTGTCGGTGGTCCGCGGCGGCTGGCCGGGGCGGTTCCGCACCGACGAGGACGCGGGCTTCCTGGTCGCCGAGGTGATGCTGGACCGGGTCATCGACCGCGACGAGACGGCGGTCGTCGAATGCGTGCTCCAGTACAGCGGGGAACCGGAGACGATGACCGATTACGACCGCCGGCTGCCCTACGCGACCCGGGGTTATCTGTTGGAGGTGGAATTCCACCCGACGGCCCTGCCGGTCCGTTGTTACGCCACCACCCGGCCGAGCATCGAGAACGCCCGGCGGGACCTGCACGAGCTGACGCTGGGCGGCGCACCCCACGCCCACCTGGCGTTGTTCGACGTCGAGCCGGGCATCCACGGCCTGCGCTGGGAATGGGAATAACAGTTTCAAACAGAATGCGACGGTAGCCGAAACACAGTGTCCCGCGATGCGGGCGGCCCGCTTGTCCTGATTCGATCCGCACCAATACCGTCCGTCTTCCCTGCATTCGAAAGACGGAGAGTCCCCTGCCATGCACGCATCCCTGATCGCCCTGTTCCTGGGCGCGTCCCTGCTCGCGCCGGCCCACGCCGGCCCGGTCGGCGCGCCCGCCGGCCACCTCGACGGCGCCGGCGCCAGCCGCACCAACGACCACTGGAGCGGCTACTCCGCCCACTCCGACACCTACAGCTCGGTGTCGGCCAGCTGGACCGAGCCGACGGTCGACTGCCGCACCGGCGGCGAGGTCGTGTTCTGGGTCGGCCTCGACGGCGACGGCAACGACAACGTCGAGCAGACCGGCACGCATGTCCTGTGCCGCAACGGAAAGGCCATCCACACCGGCTGGTGGGAGACCTATCCCTGCTACAACATCGTCGACTACGGCCACGTGGTCCAGGCCGGCGACAAGATCGACGCCACCGTGGCCGACAACGGCAACGGCACCTACCAGCTGTACCTGCGGGACGAGACGCAGGGCTGGACCGAGCAGCCCGACAAGCGGGCCTGCTCCGGGGCCGGCGACGTGTCGGCCGAGGTGATCACCGAGACGCCGATCTACTCCAACGGCCCGTCCGCGCTGGCTGATTTCGGCACCGTCACCTACACCGACGTCACCATCGACGGCCAGCCGCTCGGCACCGCCGGCCCGCAGGCCATCGACATGGCCCGGCACGGCCGGACCATCGACACCACCTCGGCGATCAGCGGCGGCAACCGGTTCAGCAACACCTGGCTGGCCACCAGCTGACACCCCGCGAGTCCCGCTCTGGAGCACACCGAATGTCGGTTTCGGACAGAAACGAGACCCAGTCCAGGTTCTGCCCGATTCTTAGAATTCGGTGTGCCGGAGAGCGGGACTCGCGAGGCGTTGGCCGGCGCGGCCGCCGGTGCCGCTAGATTTCGCCCCGTGAAGGCACTGGCGCAGGGCGCGAGCTTCCTCGTGGTGATCGTGATCGTGATCGGCGGCACCGCCGGCATCGGGGCCGCGCTGGGCCTCGGCGGGGTGACCATTCTCGCCGGCCTGACCGCGCTGTTCTGCTTCATCGCGGCCAACGGCGGCCCGCTGCGAGCGGACCTCAAGTTGCTGGCGGCGTTCGCCCCGGTGGTGATCATCGGCGGCGCGCTGCCGCGGCTGCTGGGCGAGCTGTCGCACGTCGCCGGGGTGGTGGCGCTGGTGATCGTGGTGTTCATCGCGGCGCTGCTGCCGGTGTTCGGCACCCGGTTCGTCACCGTCGGCCTCGGCCTGGGCATGGCCTCGGTGTTCGGGTTCGGCTTCCAGATCACCGGCGGCGCCAGCGGCTGGCAGATCATCGGCGCGCCGGCGATCGCGGTCGGCGTGGTGATCATCCTGCGCACGCTGATGGGCGCCGGCGACCCGGACAAGCCGACCCGCACGGCGCTGGCCGACGTGCTGACGGCCCACAACCCCAACACCGCGGAGCGGGCCGCCCGGGTGTGGCTGGTCGACCGGCCCCGCGTGTGGCAGTCCCGGGTTCTCGGTGCGGGGGCCCGGTTCCGCGCCACCGTGGGCGTCCTCAAGGGACGTCGCCGGGCCCTGCCGGACGACCAGGCCGAGGCGCTCACCGAGGTGCTCGACGCCGCCGACGCCCAGATGGCGACGCTGGCCGAGGCGGTCAAGGCGAAGTCCACTCCGGACGATCTGCCGCCGATCACCCGCCGCGAAGCCAAGATCCCGCTGCCCGGCGCGACCGAGCGACTCCTCGACGACCTGTGGCACCTGCTGGATTCGGTGCACGACGCGGTCACCACCCGCGATCGGTCCACTTCGGACTTTCCCCGGAACCTCATCCGGCAGGTGCTGCGGCGCGAGCTGGAGGGCGCGTTCTCGTGGCGTTCCGCCCAGCTGCGGCACGCGATCCGCTGCGCGCTGGGCATGGCCATCGCGCTGACGGTGGCATCGTTTCGACCGGGCGACCCGCTGACGGTGTCGTTCCTGATGACCACCTTCGCGATCATGCAGCCGGAGTGGCGGGACACGCTGGCCAAGGCGTGGCAGCGAGTCGGCGGCGCGCTGGCCGGCGCGGCGGTGCTGGCGCTGGTGCTGTGGCTGCTGCCGCAGTCGGCGCTGCTGCCGGTCGCGTTGGTGGCGCTGCTGATCGGCTTCCCGTTCATGCAGACGCAGCCGATGCTGTTCAACGGCTGCATGGTGTTCCTCAGCGTGGGCATGAACGCCTCGACCCGCCATCTCGACCCCGTGCACACGCTGATCGAGTACGTGCTGCTGATGGCCGCGGCGGTGGCGATCGGCCTGCTGTTCGGCTTCCTCGCGGTGCCGGGCGTGCCGCGGCCGCCGGTGAGCGCGCGGTTGACCGACGCGACCACTGAGCTCCAGCGGCTGCTGCGCCTGGTGTCAAGCCTGCTGCGCGGCGACGAGGTGCTGGGCCGCATGGTCGGCGTCCGGTTCCGGGAGGCGGCGCGGGCGCACCAGAACCTGATCGCGCCCGAGCCGGGCAGCAAGGCCCCGGCCGCCGACCAGCAGGAGGCGCTGGAGGAGGCCAGCGAGGGCCTGCGCGGCCTGGCCGGCTCGTCGCTGGCGCTGTTCCGGCTGGGCAGCACCGCCCCGGCGCTGGCCGAGTTCACCGCCGACGCGGCCCGCGCGCTGGACGACGGCGTCGAGCCGCCGCAGCCGCCGACCGGCCTGGACGACGAGCAGCAGCTCATCGCCGACATGGTCGTCGCCGACCTGCTCCGCGTGCGGAACGCGCGACCCGCCCTCGTCTGACGTCAGGCGGGACCTGACAACACGCCCTCCCCTGCGCTACCGTGTCAGGCACAGCCTGACATCACCGGGGAGGACATCATGTTGAACTGCTCGTTCTGCACGAAGAGCCAGGACGAGGTCGAGAAGCTGGTCGCCGGACCCGGCGTCTACATCTGCGACCGCTGCGTCGACCTGTGCGCGACCATCATTGCCAACGAGAAGTCGCCGGGCCGGGTGCCCGAGTGGTCGGAGCTGTCCGACCAGCAGATGCTCGACCGGCTGCCCCGCATCGCCGGCACCGTGGCCCAGGTCGAGACCGGCATGGACCAGTGGGTCGGCGAGCTGCGCCGGCGCGGCGTGACCTGGGTGCGCATCGGCGAGAAGCTGAGCATGACCAGGCAGTCCGCGTGGGAGCGGTTCAAGCAGTCAGGGACCGAGGATGGGACCGAGTAGACCGCCGCCGCCGGTCGTCGTCGTGGTGCCGGTGGGGGTCGTCGGTTTGGGCGGCTTCGGCGGCTTGGTCGGCTTCGTGGTCGTGGTGGTCGTCGACGTCGTGGTGGTCGTGGTAGTCGTCGTGGCGGTCGGCGACGAGGACGTCCGCGAGGTTCTGGTCGGTCTGGGGTGGGTGACGGGCGCGGGGGCCACGGGGTCGGTCGTCGTGGTCGTGGTCTGCACGGGGGCGGCGGGCTGGCCCTGGAAATCGGTTGTCGCCGGCGGCGGCATCTTGACCAGGGCCATGCCCAGCACCACACCGGCGATCGCGGACACGACGAGCGCGGTGCTCGCGCTCATCATCCGGTCGAACGGGGTACTCGCGGCCCGGCTCACTGTTGCGCCCTCCCAATAGTGGTTCACCAGCCCATACGCGCCCGATCGGGCAGCGGTTCAGGAGTTAGGCTGATCATGTGACACTGGGGCGGATCACAGTTGACGGCGGGGAAATCCACTACGAGACCGCGGGCGCCGGCAGCCCGGTGGCGCTGGTGCACCTGGGCGTGCTCAGCATGGCGATCTGGGATCGTGAATTCGAGCAGCTGGCGGCCGAGCACACGGTCGTCCGCTACGACGCGCGCAATCACGGGCTGTCGTCGACGGCGACCGAGCCGTGGTCCCATCACGACGACCTGCGGCTGCTGCTGGACGGGCTCGGCATCGAGCGCGCCGCCCTGGTCGGCGAGTCGCTGGGCGCGCGGACGTCCATCGACTTCGCGCTGACCTGGCCGGACCGGGTGGACCGGCTGCTGCTGGGCGCGCCGGGGGTCAGCGGCATGACCCACCGCGACCCGTTCATCCTCGACCAGATGGCCCGCATGGGCGCCGCCCGGAGCATCGACGAGGTCGTGGAACCAGTGCTGCGAATGTGGGTGGACGGCCCGAACCGGCAGCCGGAACAGGTCGACCCGGCGCTGCGGGCGTTCTGCCGGCGGATCAAGACCGACACCATGACCCGGCACATACAGGGTTGGGGGATCCAGCCGATGGAGGTCGGCGCGATCGACCGGATGGCCGAGTTGGCCATGCCGATCACGGTGGTGCTGGGCGAACTCGACTCCTCGGACATCTACGACGTCGTCGACCGCATCACCAAGAACGCGCCGCGGGCCGAGCTGGTCACGCTGCCGGACGCCGGTCACGCGGTGAACCTGGAACAGCCCGACCGGTTCTCCGAGATCCTCCGCGCGTTCATCCCAAGTGGACGGTGAGCAGCGGCCCTTCACCGGTTCGCAGTAGCGCGACCCGGCCAGAAGCCTGTTCAGTACCGCGTGGATGCGGGTAGAACATGGGGACCTGTCCTTGAGCGGAAGGATCGCCATGCGACTACGCCGCAGCGTCAGCTCGGTACTGTCGGTAGGGCTCATGGCCGGCCTCACCCTGGTGGCGGCGGCCGCCCCCGGCTCGGCGCGGCCGGCCCCGGCCAAGCACCCGGTCGCGCAGGGCTACTTCGGCGCGGTCGTCTCGGACACGCCGGAGTCGACCCAGGCCGGCATCGACGTGCTGCGCCGGGGCGGCACCGCCGCCGACGCCGCGGTCGCGGTGGCGGCCACGCTCGGCGTCACCGACCCGTACGTGGCCGGCCTCGGCGGCGGCGGATACCTGGTGTACTACGACGCCCGCACCCATCAAGTGTCCACAATAGACGGTCGCGAGACCACGCCGACGGCCGACGGCCAGAACATGTTCCTGGATCCGGCCACCGGCAAGCCGTACGCGTTCCCGACCGCGGTGACCAGCGGCCTGTCCGTCGGCGTGCCCGGCAACCTGGCCGCGTGGCAGCGGGCGCTGCAGCGCTGGGGCCGGTTCAGCCTGGCCGACGACCTGCGGCCGGCCGCGGACGTGGCCGACCGGGGCTTTGTCGTCGACGCCACGTTCCGCGAGCTGACCCGGGAGAACGCCTTCCGCTTCAACCAGTTCTCCTCGACCGCGGCGCAGTTCCTGCCGAACGGCGACCTGCCGGTGGTCGGCTCCACGATGCGCAACCCGGACCTGGCCAACACGTACCGGGAGATCGGCCGCAAGGGCATCGGCGCGTTCTACGGCGGCGACATCGGCCGCGACCTGGTGAACACGGTGCAGCACCTGCCGCTGGCGCCCGGCGCCACGCTCAAGCCGATCACCGGGCCGATGCAGGTGTCCGACCTGAGCTCGTACAAGGCGCTGGACACCCAGCCCACGCACGTGAACTACCGCGGCTACGACGTGTACGGCATGGCCCCGTCGTCCAGCGGCGGCATCACCGTCGGCGAGTCGCTGAACATCCTGAACACGTTCGACCTCAAGGACATGGACCGGGTCCAGGCCCTGCACCACTACCTGGAGGCATCCCGGCTGGCCTTCGCCGACCGCAACCGCTACATCGGCGACTCCCGCTACGTTTCCGTGCCGCTGCAGCAGTTGCTGTCGCCGCAGTTCGCGGCCAGCCGGGCCTGTCTGATCGACCCGGCCAAGGCCGGCACGAGCCCGGCCGCCCCGGGCAACCCGTCGGCGCCCGGCACGTGCGCCACCACGCCGGCCGCGTCGACCAGCGACCAGGAGAACCACACCAACCACTTCGTGGTGTCCGACGCCTACGGCAACGTGGTGTCCTACACCAACACCATCGAGGAGTTGGGCGGCAGCGGCATTGTCGTGCCGGGCCGGGGTTTCCTGCTCAACAACGAGCTGACCGACTTCAACTTCACGCCGACGCAGGGCTCCGCGCCCGACCCGAACCTGCCGGCCCCGGGCAAGCGGCCGCGGTCCAGCATGTCGCCGACTATCGTGCTACAGCACGGAAAGCCGTTCCTCGCGGTCGGCTCCCCCGGCGGCTCCACGATCATCACCACCGTGCTGCAGATCCTGATGAACCGGATCGACCTGGGCATGAACCTGGAGGACGCCATCGCCGCGCCGCGGGCCTCGCAGCGCAACAGCGCGACCACCACGGCCGAGCCGGCGTTCATCGCCGCCTCGACCACACCCGGGTTGCAGGCCCTGGGCCAGTCGTTCGCGATCAGCGACACGTCGCCGCTGGATCCGACGATCAAGATCGCGCCGACCATCGGCGTGGCCTCCGGCCTGGAGTTCAAGCCGGGCGGCCGGGTGATCGCCGCCGGCGAGCCCTCGCGGCGGGGCGGAAGTGCCGCCGCTGTCGTGTTGCCGACGTGCTACTGTGATTGACATGCAGCGCGCCAACGTCACGACGACGCCGGACACAGTCCCGGCGCGCTGATCTCTGTTGTCACGCAAAGCCCCGGGGCGAGTGCCCCGGGGCTTTCGCGTTGCCGGTCACTCGCCGCACTTCAGACGAGGAGACCACTGTGTACGACCACCGCAAGCTCGGCCGTGAACTGGGCCTGTTCGACACCGATCCGCTGATCGGCGCCGGCCTGCCGTACTGGCTGCCCGACGGGGCGGCCGTCCGGCACGTGCTGGAGGAGTACGTGCGCGACCTGGAACGCCGCGCCGGCTATCGACACGTGCACTCGCCGATCATGGGCAAACGCGCGTTGTTCGAGCAGTCCGGGCACTGGTCGCACTACAACCACGACATGTTCCCGCCCATGGAGGTCGGCGGCGAGCAGATGGTGCTGCGCCCCAGCCTCTGTCCACACCACGCCCTGATCTACCGGTCACGGGCGCACAGCTACCGCGAACTTCCGTTGCGCATGGCCGAAATCGGCGGCATGTACCGGGCCGAGCTGTCCGGCGTGCTCGGCGGGCTGTCGCGGGTGCGGTCCATCCAGCTCAACGACGCGCACGTGTTCTGCACCCCCGACCAGGTGCTCGACGAGGCCCGGGCCGCGCTGGAGCTGATCCAGCGGGCGCACCGGGATCTGGGCATCAAACCCGTCCGGTATCGGCTGTCCCTGCGGGGCGACGGCGGCAAGTACGTCGACAATCCCGAGCTGTGGCAACGATCCGAGGCACTGCTGCGGGAAGTGCTGTCCGGCATCGAGCACGAGGAGGCCGTCGGCGAGGCCGCCTTCTACGGGCCGAAGATCGACATCCAGATCGCGGACAGCGCCGAGCGGGAGTCCAGCATCTCCACCGTGCAGATCGACCTGCACCAGCCCGATCGGTTCGACCTCAGCTACATCGGGCCGGACTCCGCCCGGCACCGGCCGGTCATGGTGCACCGCAGCCTGATCGGCAGCATGGAGCGGTGCATGGCCCACCTGATCGAGGTCTACGGCGGTGCCTTCCCGGCCTGGTTCGCCCCCGTGCAACTGGCCGTCCTGCCCGTCAGCGACGACGAGCTGCCGGCGGCGTCGGCACTGGAGCAGCGCTGCCTGGATCTCGGGCTGCGGGCGGAAGTCGTTGGCGTGGAACAGGGTTCGCTCGGCGCGCGGATCCGTGAGTCGCGGCTCGTGCCGTACCAGGCGGTGATCGGGGCCAAGGAGGTGGCGAACGAGGAGGTCGCCCTGCGGCTTCGGGACGGCCGGCGGCTCGACCCTCTTTCCGTCGACGAGGCCCTGGGCCGGATCGGGGCGTTGGTCAATTCCCGTTCGCTGGACCTGTGGGCGCGCTAGGGTCCACAGGTCCCGTTATGCCAGGAAGGGCCCTTTCCTCGCGCCCAACGCCAGGAAGGGGCCCTTCCTGGCAGAGGTGGAAGGCTACAAACCGATGAGGGCCTGAATGCCGAGGCTGCTCGCGGCGACGGCGATCCAGAGCAGGCCGCCGAGCAGCAGGGGGCGGGCGCCGGCCTTGCGCATGTCGGCGAACCGCAGCGACAGGCCGATGCCGGCCAACGCGGTGGTGATCAGGAACGTGCCGAGCGTGGACAGCGCCGGGTGCCAGCTGTCCGGGATCAGGCCGGCGGTGTCGGTGGCCGCCGCGGCCACGAAGCCGATCAGGAACAGCGGCACGATCCGGTGCCAGGGCAGGTGCACCTCGCCATGGCCGTTGGCGCTGTCGCGGCGGGCCTTGAGCCAAGCCAGCGCGATGACGATCGGGATGATCATCAGGCTGCGGGTCAGCTTCACCACGATGGCGTACGGGCCGGCGTCGGCGCCGTAGGAGTAGGCCGCCGCGACCACGGACGAGGTGTCGTTGACGGCCGTGCCGGCCCACAGGCCGAAGGCGTGCGGGCTGAGGCCGAGCAGGTGGCCCAGCGGCGGGAAGAGCAGCACGGCGGCGATGTTGAAGGTGAAGATCGTGCCGATGGCGTAGGCGACTTCGGTGTCCCTGGGCTTGATCACGGCCGTGGTGGCGGCGATCGCCGACGCGCCGCAGATGCCCGTGCCCACGCCGATCAGGGTCCTGGTGTCCGCGCCGATCTTGAGCCACCGGCCCAGCAGCCACGCGCCGCCCAGGGCCACCGCCAACGTGCCCAGCATGACCGGCAGCGAGGACACGCCGACGTGCACCACTTGCTGGAGCGACAGGCCCGTGCCCAGCACCACGATCGAAAGCTGCAGCACGCCCTTGGACGCCAGCGCGTAGCCGGGCGCCAGGCTGCTCGACCGCAGCGGCTTGATCACCGTCGCCGCGAGCACGCCCAGCACGATCGCGAACACCGGGCCACCGACCACCGGGACCAGCAGGCCCAGGCCCGTCGACGCCGCCGCGACCGCCAGCGTGATCGCCATACCCGGCAGCCGGGTCGCCAGCGGTGTCTGCGGTGCCGCGTGCAGCGTGCGGGCCATGCTCGCCTCCTAATGTCCGTACATTTACGCTACGATATGTACGGACATTGCACAACAGGTAGCGTTCTCCCCGTGGCGGGGCGCACATTGGACCGGGCCGGGTCGACGCCGCTGTGGCAGCAGCTCCAGCGCTCACTGCTCGACCGGCTCTCGACCGGCGAGTTCAGCGACCAGTTCCCCGGCGAGCTGGCCCTCGTCGAGGAATACGACGTCAGCCGCTCCACCGTCCGGCAGGCCCTGCGCCAGCTACGGGCCGACGGCGTCATCGTCGCCGAACGGGGCCGTCAGCCCCGGGTCGCGCCAGTGCCCGAGATCCACCAGCCCGTCGGCGCCCTCTACAGCCTCTTCGCCTCCGTCGAGGCCGCCGGCCTGTCCCAGGACTCCGTCGTCCGGGCCCTCGACGTCCGCGCCGACGCCCTCGTCGCCGAACGCCTCGGCCTGGAGGGCTCCACTCCCCTCGTCTACCTCGAACGCCTCCGCCTGGCCGGCGGCGACCCCCTTGCCATCGACCGCGTCTGGCTGCCCGCGTCCGTCGCCTCTCCCCTGCTCGCCGCCGACTTCCGCCACACCAGCCTCTACGGCGAACTCGCCGCCCGCACCGGCCTCCGCCTCGACGCCGGCCACGAGGACGTGCACGCCGTCGTCCCCACCCCCGCCGAGGCCGCCCAACTCCGCTGCCCCGCCGACACAGCCCTGTTCGCCATCAACCGCCTCGGCCTCTCCCAGTCCCGCCCCGTCGAATGGCGCCAGACCCTCGTCCGCGGCGACCGCTTCGCCCTCACCGCCGAGTTCACCGCCCAGTTCGGCTACCGCTTCACCCAACCCCAGACCGGCTGAGCCCAGCTCACGTCACCGCAGCTTGCGGGCGGCCTGGTGGGCGGCGGTGAGTTCGCGTCGGGCCTGAGTGCGCAGGTCGTCGGGGAGGTCCTCGAAGCCGTGGATCATCGGACGGCCGCGAGGAGGGCGTGGGCGGTGTGGGAGGCGGAGTGGGCGACGAGGTCGGAAGGGGTGCCGGAGAAGAGGATCTGGCCGCCGGCGCTGCCGCCTTCGGGGCCGAGGTCGATGATCCAGTCGGCCCGGGCGATCACCTCCAGGTTGTGCTCGATGACGATCACGCTGGCGCCACGGGAGTCGACGAGGCGGTCCAGGACCCCGATGAGACGGTCCACATCGGACATGTGAAGGCCAGTGGTGGGCTCATCGAGCACATAGACGGCACCGGAGCGGTGAAGGTGGGAGGCGAGCTTGATGCGCTGGCACTCGCCGCCGGAGAGGCTGGGCAGGGGCTGTCCGAGGCGAAGGTACTCCAAGCCGACGTCGATCAGTCCATTGAGGACGGGAGCGGCGGCTCGGTCGCCGAGGAAGAAGTCGCAGGCCTGGGCCACGGTCATGTCCAGCACGTCGCTGATCGACGAACCACGCAGGAGATAGCCCAGCACATCGGGTGAATAGCGACGGCCCTCGCACGCGCCGCAGACGGAGGTGATCCCCTCCAGGAAAGCGAGATCGGTGACGATCACGCCGGCGCCCTCGCACTCTGGACACGCCCCGGTGGAATTGGCGCTGAACAGCCCGGCGCTGACGCCGTTGGCCTTGGCGAACGCCTTGCGGATGTGGTCCATGACCCCGGTGTAGGTGGCGATACTCGATCGCCGGTTGGTCGTGGGGGCCGACTGGTCGACCACGATGGCATCGGGGTACCGGGAGCAGAAAGCCCCGTACATCAAGGAAGACTTGCCGGAGCCGGCGACTCCGGTCACGGCCGTCAGCACCCCGGTCGGGATCTCGACACTGACGTCGCGAAGGTTGTGCAGCGACACGTGTTCCAGCGACAGCCACCCGGTCGGCCACCGCACCTGCTCCTTGAGCTCCGGCCGGGCCTTCATGCAGCGGCCGGTCACGGTGCCGGAATCCGCCAGCGCGGCAACGGTTCCGGTGAACACCACCTGCCCGCCGGCCCCACCGGCGCCGGGCCCGATGTCGACGACGTGGTCGGCGGCGGCGATCACGTCGCGGTCGTGCTCGACCACCAGCACGGTGTTCCCCTTGTCCCGCAGCGAGGTCAGCAGCCGGGTCAGCCGGCCGACGTCCCGGGCGTGCAGGCCGATGCTGGGCTCGTCGAACACGTACAGCAGATCCGACAGGGTGCTGGCCAGCTGGCGGACGATCTTGATGCGCTGGGACTCCCCGCCGGACAAGGTGTCCGTGGCCCGGTCGAGCGACAGGTAGCCGAGCCCGATCTCCACGAGGTGCCCGACCCGCTGCCGCAGGCTCTTCAGCACGGGGGCGACGGCCGGCAAGTCCAGGCCTGCCAACAGTGACAGCAGGTCAACAGCCTCCATGCCGGACAGTTCGGCGATGTTGTGGCCGTCGATGAGACAGTCCAGGGCGGCCGCCGAGAGCCGCGTGCCGGCGCAGTCCGGACAGACCCCGGACGTGGTGAACCGGGCGACGGTCTGCCGGGTGCGCTCGCTCGCCTCGGCGCTGTCCTTGCGCACGTGCAGCCGCCGGAACTTCACCACCGCGCCCTCGTAGGTGGCCTTGATCTTCTGCCCGAGGTTCTCCACCTCGACAGTGCCGCCCTCGCCGTACAGCAGGTCCTGCCGTTCCGCGTCCGAGTAGGAAGCGATCGGCCGATCCACGTCGAACCGGTTGGCGAAGATCTGCCAGTGCCAGTTGCCGACCTTGAACGTCGGGGCCAGCAGCGCGCCGTCGGCCAGCGATCGCGTCGGATCGAGGAAGGCGGCCAGGTCCACGTCGGTCACCACGCCCAGTCCCTCGCAACTGGCGCACATGCCGGCCGGCATGTTGAACGAGAACGAGTCGGCCGGCCCGATGTAGGGCTGGCCGGCGCGGGAGAACAGCAGCCGCAGCAGCGGCGCGATGTCGGTGATGGTGCCGACGGTCGATCGCGACCCGCCGCCGAGGCGGCGCTGGTCGACCAGCACCACGGCCGGCAGGTGCTCGATCAGGTCGACGTCCGGACGTGACCGGTGGGGCAGGAAGCTGCGTACGAACGCGGGTAGCGTCTCGTGGAACTGCCGCTGCGCCTCGGCCGCCACGGTGTCGAACACCAGCGACGACTTGCCGGAGCCGGACACGCCGGTCACCACGGTGATCACCCGCTTGGGCAGATCCACGTCCACGCCGGTCAGATTGTGCTCACGAGCGCCCACCACCCGAACAAATTCCATGGCTTCAAGCGTATCGTTGAACCTCCTTTTTGAGACTTTCGCAGCGACCCAGGAGAGACGTGCGCAAAACCCTCAACCGGCCCGTTGACCTGGCCCGGCTCGCCGGCGTCTCCGCGCAGCAGATCCGCAACTACCTGGACGCCGGCGTGCTGCCGCCGGCCGCCCGGTCCGAGGCCGGCTACCGCCAGCTCGACGACCGGCACCGCCAGGCGCTGCTGGCCTACCGGGCGCTGGCCGAGGGGCACGGCTGGATCGCCGCCGGGGACATCATGCGCGCCATCCACGCCGATGACCGGCCGCAAGCGCTGGCCATGATCGACGCCGACCACGCCGAGCTGCACCGGCAGCGGGAGGCCCTCAGCCTCACCGCCGAGGCGCTGGAGACGGTGGTGGACACCGAGCCGCCGGCCCGCGCGGCCATGCAGATCGGCGAGCTGGCCGCGCACCTCGGCGTCCGCACGTCCACGCTGCGCGTCTGGGAGGACGCCGAACTCCTTGCCCCGCAACGGGATCCGGCCACCGGCTACCGCACGTACGGGTCGAAGGAGACCCGCGACGCCCGGATCATCCTGATGCTGCGCCAGGGCATGCACCGGCTGCCGCAGATCCGGCCGATCCTGGACGACCTGCGCCGCACCGGCAGCCGGGACGCGCTGCGGGCCTCGATCGCGCAGCGGCACGAGGAACTGGGCCGCCGGGCCGGGAAGATGCTGGCCGCCGCAGCCCGGCTGCACGCCTACCTCAATCCAGAAAAGCCGGTCGAATCGTGACCGCGCTGGCATCATCGACCGGGTGGAACTCGACAAGGCGTGGATCCAGGATCCGTGGCCGCTGTACCACGAACTGCGCCGCCAGGGCCCGCTGCGCCGGGTGGTGATGCCGGACGGCGTGCCCGGCTGGCTGGTCACCGACTACGCGCAGGCCAAGGCGCTGCTGGAGGATCGCCGGCTGAGCAAGAGCCTGCGGCGGGCCCGCGAGCTGTTCCCGCCGGGCACGCTCGGCAGCTACGGCTCGCAGCTGGCCGAGCACATGCTCAACGACGACCCGCCCAACCACACGCGGCTGCGCAAGCTGGTCACGAAGGCGTTCACCAGCCGGGTGGTGAGCCGGCTGCGGCCGCGGATCGAGACCATCGCCGACGAGCTGCTGGACGGCATCGACGGCGAGGTCGACCTGATCGAGGCGTTCGCGTTCCCGCTGCCCATGTCGGTGATCAGCGAGCTGCTGGGCGTGCCGCACGAGGACCGCAAGCGGTTGCAGGTCTGGAGCCGGGTGTTCAGCTCCGGCACGCCGGCCGAGCCGCTGGCGGCGGCCAACCGCGAGCTGACGGCGTACCTGCGGGAGCTGATCGCGGCCAAGAGGGCGACGCCGACCGAGGATCTGCTGTCGGATCTGGCGCACGTTGTCGAGGACGGCGACCGGTTGTCCGAGGACGAGCTGGTGGCGATGGCGTTCCTGCTGATCATCGCCGGCCACGAGACGACCGTGCACCTGATCAGCAACGCGGTGCTGTCGCTGCTGCGCCACCCCGAGCAGGCCCGACGGCTGCGCCATGATCCGTCGCTGCTGCCCGGGGCGGTCGAGGAATTCCTGCGCACCGGCAGCCCTTTGCACATCGCCTCGGTGCGGTTCACCACCGAGACGATGGTGGTCGGCGACGTCGAGATCCCGGCCGGCGAGTTCGTCATGGTGTCGTTGCTGGCCGCGAACGCCGACGGGGCACGGTTTCCCGACCCGCACACGCTGGACGTCACGCGCGCGGCAGGCGGGCATCTGGCGTTCGGGCACGGCATCCACTACTGCGTGGGCGCGCCGCTGGCCCGGATGGAGGGGGAGATCGCGATCGGCCGGCTGCTGGCCCGGTTCCCGACGCTGCGGCTGGCCGTCGATCCGGCCGAGTTGCGTTGGCGGAGCAGCACCTTGGTGCACGGGCTGCGCCGGCTGCCGGTAATTGCCTCGACACGTGCGGTGTGATGGAGGCACACCGATGGCTTGAGGAGCGCTGATTGTCTTCCGACGCCGTGCACGTCGACATCCCGCAGGCGCGGCGGCTCGTCGCCGCGCAGTTCCCGGAGTGGGCCGACCTTCCGGTGACGCCGGTGTCGTCCTCCGGGGTCGACAACATCACCTTCCGACTCGGCGACGACATGCTGATCCGGATGCCGCGGTTCGCCCGCTGGATCGGCCAGGTCACCCGGGAGCAGCGGTGGCTGCCCGTGCTGGCACCGCATTTGCCGCTGGCCGTCCCGGTTCCGCTGGGCAAGGGCCGGCCCGGCGAGGGCTACCCGTTCCCGTGGTCGGCCTACCGGTGGATCGAGGGCTCGAACGCCGACCTCGCCAACCTGTCCGACCATCGTCAGGCGGCGGTGGACCTGGCCGACTTCCTGTTGGCACTGCGGGAGATCGATGCCTCCGACGGGCCGCCGCCGGAGTGGAGCAACGGTTTCCGCGGCGTCGGCCTGCACGATCCCCGTGACTCGCCGATCGTGGATTCCTATCTCCGCGAGCGGATTTCCGTGCTGGACGGGTTCTTCGACATCGATGCCGTGCTCGCCGTGTGGCAGGCCGGGCTGGACGCCCCCGCCTGGGGCGGGCCGCCGGTCTGGGTGCACGGCGATCCCGTGCCGGCCAACATGCTCGCCCGGGACGGCCGGCTGGCCGCCGTGATCGACTTCGGCACGCTCGCCGTCGGCGATCCCGCGGTCGATCTCATTGCCGCGTGGGGATTCCTGCCGGCCGGCGGGCGGGACGAGTTCCGCAAGCTGCTGGCCGTCGACGACGCCACCTGGGCCCGTGGCCGGGTCTGGGGCCTGACGTCCCTGTTGCCCTCCAAGGCTGATCTCGCCGATCCCGTGCGCGCTGCCCGCGCGCACCAGGCCCTGACGGAGATCGTAGCCGACCTGTGATCGTGCATCCGGTGGTCCGGCGGCGAGCCGAGCAGGAGGGGCTCATCGGCGAGAAGTGGTTGGCGGGCCTGGATTCCCTGCTGGCGACCATGGCCGACCGGTGGTCGCTGACCGTGGGCGAGCAGCTCGACGGCGGCTTCGGGTCGGTGGTGTTCCGGGTGCGGACGGCCGACCGGGACGCCGCGCTCAAGCTGCCGGTCCCCGGGCTCGACATCGCTCGGGAGGCCGCCGCGCTCGGTCACCCGGGCTACGCCCAGCTCTACGCCTGCGATCCGGAGGCCGGCGCCCTGCTGCTGGAGGCGCTCGGTCCGTGCATGGAGCTGCCGGCCGAGGGCATGGTCGCCGAACTGGGCCGGCTGCTGCGGATCGCCTGGCGGCCCACCGACGAGCCCGCCTTTCCGAAGGCCGACAGCCTCGCTCGCCTGATCACCAGCCTCTGGCGGGACCTCTCCCCGCCCTACCCCGACTCCCTTCGGGCCCTGGCCCTGTCCTACACCGCCAGCCGCGCCGCCGACACCTCGCGCAAGGTCGTCGTGCACGGCGATCCCCACTGCGGCAACGCCTTGCTCGGCCCTCGCGGCTACGTCTTCGTCGACCCCGAGTACATGGCCTGCGACCCCGCGTACGACTGCGGCGTCGTGCTCCGACAGACCACCGCCGAGGAGTTTCCCGCCCTGTGCCGCCAACTCGCCGCGATCACCGAGCTGCCGTACCAGGCCATCGCCGAGTGGACCTTCGTCGAACGCGTCTCCACCGGCCTCTACCTGCTCAGCCTCGGCGACACCGAGCGGGCGACCCTGTTCCTCGACGCCGCCCTGGTCAGTGCTGAGCCCGGCACGCGCCGGGGGTGACGCCGAGGCGTTGCACGAAGACGCTTCGAGTGATCCAGCAACACCAGTGTCATGTCGCCGAAACCAGGCGCGCGAAGGCCGCCGGCGTCCCCGAGATCGGGCCGGGAAGCCCACAGACCAGGCGCGCCCGGCCAAAGGGTATCCAGATAGTCCGTGTTCGGACTAAAGTGCGACGGCGACTCCGATGTGGCCTACGACTGCCCACTGACCGACCCGACGATCGTCAGGGAGCGACTCATGAGAACCGGAGACCAGATCGTCCAGGACCTGCCCTGGCGCTGGCGCGTGCAGGGAAAGATCTTCCTCATCGGCGGCCTCGGCTACCTGTTCGACGCGTGGGACGTCGCGTTGAACGGCTTCCTGACGCCGCTGGTCGGGACCGACTTCGGGCTCTCGACGGGGCAGCGCGGCCTGGTGGCCACGGCCAACCTGATCGGCATGGCCGTCGGCGCCGTGGTCTGGGGCACGGTGGCCGACCGCGTCGGCCGCAAGCGGGCGTTCAGCGTGACCCTGCTGCTGTTCGCGTCGTTCTCCGTGCTCGGGGCGCTCTCGCCGAACGTGGAGACCTTCCTGCTGCTGCGGTTCCTGGCCGGGATCGGCCTCGGCGGATGCATCCCCGTCGACTACGCCATCGTCAGCGAGTTCGCGCCCCGACGGCATCGGGGCCGGGTGCTGTCGGCGATGGACGGCTGGTGGCCCGTGGGCACCACGCTGGCCGGCCTCGCCGCGACGGCGCTGCTGCCGGTTTCCGGGAACTGGCGCTGGATGCTGGCGCTGATGATCCTGCCGGCGCTCCTGCTGTTCTGGGTGCGGCGCGGCATCCCCGAGTCGCCGCTGTACCTGGTCCGCATGGGCCACGAAGCGCGGGCCCGGGACGTGATCGACGACCTCGTCCGCCGCACCGGGGCGGCGCCCGAGCCCTACACGATCCCGCCGGTGGCCGCGCGTCCCGCCGGCGGGGCCGCCGCGGCGGCGTTCGACCAACTGCGCCGGGTGTGGGTGGGGTATCCGAGGATCACGGGAGTCGCGTGGTCGCTGTTCATCTCCGTGCTGCTGGTCTACTACGCGGCGCTGAGCTGGATGCCGTCGCTCCTGCGGGCCCAGGGGTTCGGGGACATCGCCGCCTTCGCCTCGACCGCCTTGATGAACGCGCTGGGCATCGCCGGTGTGGCGGTGGCCGTGCTACTGGTCGACAAGGTCGGCCGCAAGCGGATCATCGCGATCGCCGGCCCGTTCTCGGCGCTGTCGCTGGTGGCGTTCGCGCTGCTGCTCGGCTCACCCACCGGCGCGGTCGTGGCGATCGGAGTGTTCGGCTTCTCCGCCCTGGTGGTCATCCCGGTGATGTACGCCTACGTCTCCGAGCTGTACCCGACGGAGTTGAGGGCCTCGGGCTTCGGCTGGGCGTCGGCCTCGAGCAGGGCGGTCACGGGCTTCGCCCCGCTGGTGTTCGGCAGCGTGCTGTGGCCGGTGCTCGGCCTGCCCCTCACCTTCGCCGTGCTGGCCGGCCTGGTCGTGGCGGCGGTCGTGTTCATGATGGTCGCCGCGCCGGAGACCCGCGGCCGCGAACTGGACCGCGTCGGCGAGGAGCAATCGACACGGTCTTGAATCACCATTGGGGCATGGGACCGTTGGACGGAATTGTCGTAGCCGATTTCTCGCGGGTGTTGGCCGGGCCGTACTGCACGATGCTGCTGGCCGACCTGGGCGCCGACGTGATCAAGGTGGAGAGCCCGCACGGCGACGACACCCGGCAGTGGCTGCCGCCGACCAACGCGGACGGGGTCGGCACCTATTACCTGTCGGTCAACCGGAACAAGCGGTCGATCGCGCTGGACCTGGCCGATCCCGGGGACAACGCGGTCGCCCGGCGGCTGGCCGCCCGGGCCGACGTGGTCGTGCACAACCTCCGCCCGGGCGCGATGGCCCGCTTCGGCCTCGGCCACGACGACGTCGCCACGGTCAACCCGCGCGTCATCTACTGCTCCATCAGCGGTTTCGGCACCGGGCAAGGGGCCGCGATGCCCGGCTACGACCTGCTCGTGCAGGCGCTGTCCGGCCTGATGAGCCTCACCGGCGCGCCCGACGGACCGCCCTACCGGGCCGGCGTCGCGGTGGTCGACGTGATGACCGGCCTGCACGCGGCGACCGGCATCCTGGCCGCCCTGCACCACCGGGATGTCACCGGGCAGGGCCAGCACATCGAGACCAACCTGCTGTCGGCGGCGCTGTCCTCGCTGGTCAACCAGACCTCCGCCTACGTGGCCGGCGGCGTGGTGCCGAACCGGATGGGCAACGAGCACCTCAGCCTCTACCCGTACGAGCCGATGGCCACCGGCGACGGCGAGCTGATCATCGCCGTGGGCAACGACCGCCAGTTCCGGCGGCTGGCCGCCGCCGTCGGGGCGCCGGAGCTGGCCGACGACCCACGCTTCGCGACCATGGCCGTGCGCAACAGGAACCGTGGCGAGCTTCGGCCACTGCTGCTGGCCCGACTGGCCGGGAAGTCGGCCCAGGAGTGGTTCCGCATCCTCACCGAGGCCGACGTCCCGTGCGGTCCGATCAACGACGTCGCCCAGGGCGTCGGCCTGGCCGCGGAACTCGGACTCGACCCGGTGGTCACCGCCGGCGGCGTGCCGACCGTGCGCAATCCCCTGACGCTGTCGGCCACCCCTCCCCGTCACGACCTCGCGCCGCCGGCACTCGACGAGCACGGCGCGGAAATCCGGTCCTGGCTTGACGTTGCCGACCGGGACGGACCGGCCTACCGTGGATCAGCCGGTTGAGAGCACAGCCGCGTGGAGCTGTCGAGCGCCACAGGTGAGCGAGGGAGTGCCGGCCATGTCGATCAGCCTGGAGCACATCGGTTCCGTCGCCGTCGTCCACGTGACCGGTGAAGTGGACATGGCGACGGAGAGCCAGCTGCGCGCGACCGTGGCCGACGCGGTGTCGACGGGGCCGGCGGCGCTGGTGCTGGACCTGACCGGTGTGATCTTCTTCGCCTCGTCCGGCCTGCACGTGCTGGTCGACGTCCAGCACGACGCCACCGCCCGGGGCCTGGACATGCTGGTGGTGGCCGACAACCGGGCGGTGCTGCGGCCGATGGAGATCACCGGGGTCGACCAGTTGGTCACGTTGGTGGCTTCACTAGATCAAGCCCTGGCCCACAGCTGACGTGGCTACATTGGCGGGGTGCCCTTCATTCGACGCCGCAGGCGCTACGACGACCGGTACTACGAGCCCCGCCGCTACCGGGGTGGCGGCGGCTCCTCCTGCTGGCGGGACGCCTGCCTGATCGAGAGTGGCTGCTGCATAGCGGAAAGCTGCGACGGCAACTGCCTGATCCTGGGCCTGCTGACCATTCCTCACCTTCTGGTGGCCGCCGGTTCGGCCGTGCCGCGCACACGAAAGCCGTCAGAGATGATGATTGCGGCAATTCGGGTGTATCAGCGGGAGATCAGCGCCAAACGGCCGGCGGTGTGCCGCTTCGAGCCCAGCTGCTCGGAGTACGCGGCGCAGGCCATCACCCGGCACGGCGCGCTGCGCGGGGCCCGGCTGATGATCGGCCGCCTGCTGCGCCGGCCGCCCGGGCGGCCGGCGCGGCGCGGACCCGGTGCCGGACTAGCTCCCGATCCCCAGCTTCGGGTGTCTCCAAGACCCCGTCTGTCTTGGAGACACCCACACGTCACTCCTCCACGGCGCCGCCCACCCGGCGCAGGTGCTCGCGGAACGTCAGCGACGGGTTTTCCGCGCGGCGGGCCAGGAAACCGGCGAAGCCGAGCTGATCCCGCAGCGTCCGGCCCTCGCGCACCAGGTCGGCCTGCCGGCGTTCCTTGTCGCGGATGCCTTCCGCCAGTGTGAGAACGTCGTCGACGTGGGCCAGCGGCACGAAGATCACGCCGTCGTCGTCGCCGAACACCACGTCGGCGGAGTCGACGACCCACTCCCCCACCCGCGCCGACGTCAGCGCGTCGGCGGGCCGGTCCTCGGCCTGGAGCGGACCGGTCGGCAGCGCGCCGAGGCTGTACACCGGCAGGCCGATCGCCCGCACGTCGGCGGTGTCCCGGTGCAGGCCCCAGATCACCACGCCGGCCAGCCCGGCGGTCTGCGCCTCCTGCACGATCAGGTCGCCGACGCAGGCGTGGTCGAGCCGCGCGCCGTTGTCCACCACCAGGACGTCACCGTCGGCCGCGCCCTCGATCGCCTCCAGGAAGATGTCGACGCTGCCGGAGTGCCGGGCCGGCAGCACCCGCCCGGCGGTCCGGTCGCCGGCCACCACCGGATGAAGTCCCAGGCACCGCACCGGAAGCTGGGAGCGCACGCAGGCGTCGGCGATGTGCGCGGTGGTCAGCGTCTCGAACCGTTGGCGAAGAAGATCCATGGGCAGACTCTAAAACGGGGCGGCACACCGGCGTCGCGCCGGCGTGCCGCCCCTTCGTGCGTTACTTCGTGGCGATGCGCGCGCCCGGGAAGATCAGGTCCGGGTTGGTGAGCGCGGCCGGGTTCAGCTCGACCAGACGCTGCCAGCCGCCGGCCACGCCGAGCTTGTCGGCGATGCCGCTGAGAGTGTCGCCGGCCTGGATGGTGTAGTCGCCGGCCGGGTTGTCGGTGGATGCCGGTCCCGCGGTCGCGGGTCCCGCGATCACAGGCCTGGGCGGGAGAACGCCTGGTGCGACGGGTGCGCTGCGGGCCGGGGCGGAATGCCCCGCGGCGCCGACCATGCAGCTCGGCCACGCGCCGGTTCCCCTTGAGCGCACCACATTCTCGGCGACGCGGATCTGCTCCTCCCGGCTGGCCTGCGACGGCGAACCGCTGCCGCCGTTGGCTGCCCAGGTGCCGGGCGAGAACTGGAGGCCGCCGTAGTAGCCGTTGCCGGTGTTGGCCGACCAGCGGCCGCCGCTCTCGCAGGCGGCCACCTTGTCCCAGTTGATCCCGGAATCGGCCAGCGCGAATCCCGCCGCGGGGCCGACCGTCAAAACCAGTGCCGCGATTCCGGCTGCGGAACCCACGGCGATCCGCCGATTCACTCGACGATGAGACATCGTTGCCTCTCCCACCGCGCCTGGCGCACACGCCCTCCGTCCGACGGTTCCCTTCACGCGACTACGTGACCCGATCCGGTTTCCGGACGGAGCTCGACGCTCGCCGGATCGGTACCGCTGGGGCCGTTTCCGACCCGGCGCCAACGTAAGCAGGTGAAATCGACGTGAGCAAGGATATCGGCCGTCTATCGTGTCGCGACCAAAACGTGATTCGGCAGGTCGAAACTCATTTGATCTTCCGAATTCGAGGTCACGAATCACCCGAAACGGTGGCGTCGGCGTTTCGGGGCGTGACCTGCCCCACATCCGCGACCAGATCTGTAAGGGATCCATCACAACCGAACCGGCCCCGGCAGGCGTAGAAAGGTGACGTGGCGAGGACGCGGTGGCGCTGGGCGGTGGTGGCCGCAGTTGCGGTGGTGCTGGTCGCCGCGCCGCTGGTGCTCGCCGCGCTGCCGGCGTCCGCGCGTTTGGACGCCGGTGCCTTGCGCACTCGCATGCTCGCCTCGGTGAACCTGCCGTACCAGGGCTACGCCGAGAGCACCGGCTCACTCGGCCTGCCCGACCTGCCGAACCTGTCCGAGGTGACATCGTTGCTCGGCGGCACCACCCGGCTGCGGTCCTGGTACGTCGACCCGAAGCACTGGCGCGTCGACGAGATCACCGGGGTCGGCGAGCGCGACACGTACACCGTGCCGGGCAGCCAGTACGTCTGGGACAACGGACAGAACCAGTACACCGAGGTCGTCGACGACGAGCCGATCCGGCTGCCGCGCGGCGGCGACCTGCTGCCGCCCGACCTGGCCCGCCGTGTGCTCGCCGATGAGGGCAAAGTGGCCGCCCTGCCGGCAAAACGCGTCGCCGGCATCGACGCCGCCGGGCTGCGGGTGACGCCGTCCGATCCGCAGACGGCCATCGGCCACGTCGACGTCTGGGCCGATCCCGACACCGGTCTGCCGCTGCGGGTCGAAGTGACCGCCAAGGGCCAGGCCGCGCCGTTTGTCGTCACCGCCTTCCAAACCGTGAGCACGCAGCGCCCCGACGACGACGTGATCACGCCGAAACCCTCGCCCGACAGCGGATTCACCGCTACCGCCGCGCCGGACGTCGTCGGCGCGCTGGGCCAGGTCCCGCTGCCGCCGACCCTGGCCGGCCGGCAACTCCAGACCGACCGCGTCGGCGGCGGCCGGGGGCTCGGCTTCTACGGCACCGGCCTGTCCGCGTTCGCCGTCGTGCCGCTGCCGCGGAACGTCTCCGACGGGGTCGTGAACGCCATCGGCAAGGTCGGCGGCAAGACCGTGACGTTGCCCGGCGGCCAAAACACGGCAACTCGGGCGACACTGCTCACCATCGCCCCGCTTTCGGTGCTGGTGGAACGTTCCTACCGGCGCTCGTTCCTGCTCGCCGGCGTGGTCGACCCCGCGCTGCTCACCCAGGCGGCCGCCGACCTGTCCACCCTGCCGAGGAGGCGCCCATGATCGTCACTCGCGGGTTGACCAAGCGCTACGGCTCCGTGCTCGCCGTCGACGCCGTGGACCTGAACGTGCGCCCCGGCGACCGCTACGGTTTCCTCGGGCCCAACGGCTCCGGCAAGACCACCCTGGTGCGCATGCTGCTGGGGCTCGTCTACGCCACCAGCGGCTCCATCGAGGTGCTCGACCAGCGAATGCCGCGCGGCGGCGGCGAAGTGCTGCCGCAGATCGGCGCCATGGTCGAGGGTCCGGCCGCCTATCCGCACCTTTCCGGCCGCAAGAACCTTTCCCTGCTCGACGCCAGCGGCCCCGGCGGCAGCCGCCGCACTCGGCGGGCCCGGGTCGAGGAAGCCCTGGCCCAGGTCGGCCTTTCTGGCATCGACCGCCGTCCGGTGAAGGCGTATTCCCTCGGTATGCGACAACGCTTAGGCCTCGCGGCCGCACTGCTGCGCAAACCCCGGCTGCTCATCCTCGACGAGCCCACCAACGGCCTCGATCCCAAGGGAATTCGGGAGATCCGGGACCTGCTCATCGAGCTGAACCGGGCCGGCACCACCGTTTTCCTGTCCAGCCATCTATTGTCCGAGGTCGAGCAGCTCTGCACCCGCGTCGGCATCGTCGACCGCGGCCGCCTTGTCCTGGAAGAGGAACTCGACACCGTCCGCGGCGCAACCGGCCTCATCGAGCTCCGCAGCCCCGACGCCGCCGACGTGGCCTCGCTGCTCAACGGCCAGCTCGTCACCCGCGACGGCGAGAACCTGGTGATACGCCACGAGGATCCCGCCGCTCTCAACACCCAGCTCGTCGCCGCCGGGCTCCGGGTCTCCGCCATCACCGAGCAACGCCGCACCCTGGAGCAAGTGGTCCTGGAGGTCACCGGCGCGGGCTCGGACCGGGTGGACGCCTCGTGATCGCCGTCGAACTGCACAAGCTGGTGCTGCGACCCCGGATCTGGGTCAACATCCTGCTGCTGTGCGCGCTGCCGATCATCGTGGGCGTGTTCCTGAAGACCGCCGACTTCGCACCGCCGCCGGGGCAGGGCGGGGCGTTCCTGTCGGCCGTGCGGGGCAACGGGTTGCTCTTCCCGGCCGCGGCCTTGGCCTTGGTGCTGCCGATTTTCCTGCCACTGTCGGTGGCCGTGGTGGCCGGCGACTCGATCGCCGGCGAGGCGGTCGGGGGCACCCTGCGCTATCTGCTGATCCGGCCCGTCGGGCGGACCCGGCTGCTGGTGGCCAAGATCATCGCGCTGGTGGCGTTCGTGCTGCTGGCCATCGCCTGCGTGGTCGTCTCCTCGCTGATCGTCGGCATCATCCTGTTCGGCACCGGCACGAGCGCCGCCGGTGGCGCGGCCGCGGGCGCCGCCACCTCGCTGTCCGGCGTCTCCCTCACGCACACGCAGCTCACCGTCCGGCTGCTCTACTCCATCGGCTACATCGTCGTCGCCATGATCGGCTTCGGCGCCATCGGCCTGTTCCTGTCCACGCTCACCAGCTCCTCCCTGGGCGCGGCCCTCGGCGCCCTCTCCATCCTCATCACCAGCGCCGTCCTCCAGACCCTGGACGCGGCCGCCGCCGTCCGCCCCTACCTGCCCACCAACTACTGGCTCTCGTGGGTGGACTTCTTCCGCGACCCCGTCTTCTGGGACTCCATCGACAAGGGCCTGCTGCTCCAGGCCGGCTACGTCGCGGTCTTCTTCGGCGCCGCCTGGGCCAACCTCGCCACCAAGGACATCACCTCCTAGTAGTGCTTCGTTAAGTCGGGTGAACTTGCTTATGTTGAGCGCGGTTCGTGCCGTTGATCATGTCGTGAAGCTGGAACAGGTCGATCGCCTGCGTGAAGAGCTGGAGACGTTCGCTGGCGAGA
>Ga0307511_10000235_pt1 | contig 56564 bp, 62 predicted proteins | sample 13_EM_MG_FD_200266 | JGI IMG/M metagenome (GOLD analysis project Ga0307511, IMG submission 200266) | Populus trichocarpa ectomycorrhiza microbial communities from riparian zone in the Pacific Northwest, United States - 13_EM | ecosystem: Host-associated > Plants > Roots > Unclassified | place... | reverse complement strand
CGATCGAGTTGCCGGCGGGCACGGAGATGATCATGCCCGGGGACAACATCAAGATTAACGTGGAGCTGATCAGCCCGATTGCGATGGAAGAGGGGCTGCGCTTTGCCATCCGTGAGGGCGGCAAGACGGTCGGCGCCGGCGTCGTGGCGAAGATCCTGAAGTAAGGTTGATCAAAGGGCGGATTCTTACCGGCGCGTAGCGCCGACGGTGCCTGAGCGCACCCGAGTTCTGGAGTGACTGAGAAATGGCTAATCAAAATATTCGTATCCGCCTGAAGGCGTTCGACCATCGTCTGATCGACAGCTCGGCCCGCGAGATCGTCGAGACGGCGAAGCGCACGGGTGCCACAGTTAAGGGCCCGGTCCCGCTTCCGACGAAGATGGAGCGGTTCACGCTGCTGGTCTCGCCGCATTCCGATAAGGATGCGCGCGACCAGTTCGAGCTTCGTACGCACAAGCGGCTGATGGACATCCTTAACCCCACCGACAAGACGGTGGACGCCCTCATGAAGCTCGAGCTTCCCGCGGGCGTGGACGTCCAGATCAAGCTCAATTAAGGCGTCGGGGCTCCGGCGCAAAATGCTTGCGTTTTGCGCCAAGTGAATTAGACTGCGCGGCTCTGTGGCCCCCGGCCTGCTCGAAATGAGCGGAATCGTGGGGCCTGTCGCTCTAAGCGGCATCGGGCGAGGTTGGGGCCGGGTCTGAAAGACCTGGAGTTCCAAGACCACTCGAGATCAGCGTAGCGCTGCTTCAGCGCACGCCAATCTTCGGTCGTCTTCAAGACCTTCTCCATGTCGGTGGTTGATTAAGTGGGCCTACGCGCCAATCGCAGCGCGTGGGTGTGTGCTGAGGAAATAACACATGGCTATCGGACTGGTCGGCCGTAAGGTCGGCATGACGCGCGTGTTCACGGACGCCGGCGAGACAGTGCCCGTCACCGTGATTGAGGTTCTGCCGAACCGCGTCACGCAGGTGAAGTCGCAGGACAAGGATGGCTACCGGGCCGTGCAGGTCACGTACGGTACTCGCCGTCCGCAGCTCTATTCGAAGGCCGTTGCTGGTCATTACGCCAAGGCCACCGTTGCTCCGGGCAAGGCGCTCGTCGAGTTCCGGTTGGGCATTAACGAGACCTCCGAGCTCAAGACGGGCTCTGAGATCAAGGCGGACCTGTTCAAGGCCGGTGAGCCCGTCGATGTCACGGGCACCACTATCGGTAAGGGCTTCGCAGGCGTCATGAAGCGCCACAACTTCGGCGGTTTGCCTGCGACGCACGGCGTCTCCGTCTCGCACCGCTCACCGGGCTCCATCGGCCAACGCCAGACCCCGGGCCGCGTGTTCAAAGGTCGTCGCATGTCGGGACACATGGGTGTCGACCGCGTGACCACCGAGAACCTGAAGGTCGTCGAGGTGGATCTCGAGCGCAACCTGCTCCTGATTCGGGGTGCGGTTCCCGGCGCCGAAGGCGGCCAGGTCATCGTCCGTCCTTCCCTGAAGGCGGCCCGCCTGGCGAAGCGCAAAACCGTTGCCCCGACGAAGGTGGGCAACGCGCCGTCGAAGGATCCAGCCAAGGCTGGAAAGAAGTAGGCGATGCCAACACTCAAACTGGTCAATGGTGGTGGCGAGCTGCAGGTTTCCGATGCAGCTTTCGGCCAGCAATTCAACGAAGCCCTGGTTCACCAGGTCGTCACTGCGTATCGCAACGCCGGGCGCTCGGGCACCAAGGCGCAGAAGACCCGCGCGGAAGTCCGCGGTGGTGGCAAGAAGCCCTGGTCGCAGAAGGGTACGGGCCAGGCGCGAGCCGGCTCGAGCCGCAGCCCGATCTGGGTCGGTGGTGGCCGCGCCTTCGCCGCGAAGCCCCGCAGCTTCGAGCAGAAGGTCAACCGCAAGATGTACCGCGGCGCCATTCGCGCGATGCTCTCCGAGCTGGCGCGCACCGAGCGCCTGTTGGTCACCGACGGCATCGAGCTCGAGGCGCCGAAGACCCGCCTGCTCGTCAACCAGCTCAAGCAGTGGGGACTCGAGAAAGCCCTCATCATCGTGGAAGCGACCGACGAGAAGTTGTTCCTGGCAGCCCGCAACCTGCCGTATGTCGAAATCGTGGAGGCTGCCGGTATCAACCCGGTCGCCCTTGCGGCGTACGACAAGGTGTTGGTCACGCGTGGCGCCGTAAAGATGCTCGAGGAGCGCTTGCAATGAACCGCGAGCAATTGATGAATGTTTTGATAGCGCCGCACGTCACCGAGAAGACGTCGCTCGCGATGCAGAACCACAACCAGTACACGTTCCGTGTGCGCCGCGAAGCCACCAAGGTCGACATCAAACAGGCCGTTGAGTTGATGTTTGACGTGAAGGTCAACGCAGTGCAGGTCGTCAACGAGCCCGGCAAGTCGCGCCGGTTCGGCAAGACGCTCGGCCGCACGCAGGACTGGAAGAAGGCGTATGTCAGCCTCGCTGCCGGCCAGGCGATCGACTACGAAGCCAGGGCCAAGGGCTGATTCGAGGGATATCTAGATGGCTCTCATCAAATACAAGCCAACATCGCCGGGTACCCGCTCGGTCGTCAAGATCGACCGCTCGCACCTGTACAAGGGCGGCCCGTACCTGCCGTTGACGGAAGCCCAGAACAAGACGGGTGCCCGCAACAATGCCGGTCGCATTACCACCCGCCACGTTGGTGGCGGCTCGCGTCAGAAGTATCGCGTCATCGATTTCAAGCGTGACAAGGACGGCATCGCGGGCGTCGTTGAGCGCGTCGAGTACGATCCGAACCGCACGAGCCACATCGCTCTGGTCAAGTATGCGGACGGCGAGCGTCGCTACATCCTCGCACCGAAAGGTGTGAAGCCCGGTGACGAGATCCGCTCCGGTGCGGACTCTCCGATCAAGCCGGGCAATGCGATGCAGTTGCGCCACATTCCCGTCGGCTCGATCGTGCACAACGTCGAGATGAAGGCCGGCAAGGGCGGCCAGATGGCACGTAGCGCAGGAAGCTCTGTGTCGTTCACCGCACGCGAAGGGATTTACGCCTATCTGCGTTTGAAGTCGGGTGAGACGCGCAAGGTGCATATCGACTGCCGCGCAACGCTTGGCGAAGTTGGTAACGACGAGCACAACCTCCGCAGCTACGGCAAGGCCGGCGCGAAGCGATGGCTCGGTATTCGCCCGACGGTACGCGGTCTCGCGATGAACCCTGTCGATCACCCACACGGTGGTGGTGAGGGCAAGTCGGGCCAGGGCAATCCGCACCCCGTGTCGCCATGGGGTCAGAACGCCAAGGGCCTCAAGACCCGTCACAACAAGCGCACGGACAACATGATCGTTCAGCGCCGCAAGAACCGGATCCGCTGAGCGGGAGCCTAGACACACATGCCACGTTCACTTAAGAAGGGCCCGTTCGTCGATCTGCATCTCGCGAAGAAGGTGCAGGTGGCGTCCGCCAAGAACGACCGCAAGCCGATCAAGACCTGGTCGCGGCGCTCGATGGTCATTCCTGACATGGTCGGACTGACCATTGCCGTGCACAACGGCCGCCAGCACATCCCGGTGCTCGTCACCGAGAACATGGTTGGCCACAAGCTCGGCGAGTTCGCGCCCACGCGGACGTTCAAGACGCACTCAGGCGACCGCAAGGTCGAAGCTTCTTCCTGAGCGGGGTACCCAACATGCAAGTAACCTCAATTTTACGTTACGCGCGCATCTCGCCGCAGAAGTGCCGGCTGGTGGCTGACGTCGTGCGCGGCAAGCCGGTCGGCAACGCCATTGCAACATTGAAGTTCATGCCCAAGAAGGGCGCTGAGCTCGTGCGCAAGTTGCTGGAGTCTGCGGTTGCGAACGCGGAGCACAATCACGGCGCCGATGTGGACGATCTGAAGGTTTCGTTGATTCACGTTGATGCCGCGCCGGTGTTGAAGCGCTTTGCCGCTCGCGCCAAGGGTCGCGGAGCGCGCATCGTCAAGCGCAACAGTCATATCACCGTTGGCGTCAGCGACGGGAAGAAGGACTAACCATGGGTCAGAAGGTCAATCCGCTGGGCATACGGCTGGGTATCACTCGCGACTGGACGTCGAAGTGGTATGCCGGCAAGAAGCAGTTCCCCCAGCACGTGTACACCGATTGGAGGGTGCGCGGTTTCCTGCGCTCACGTCTCTCGGAAGCATCGGTGAGCCGCATCCATATCGAGCGTGCTGCCAAGAAGGTCAACATCACGATTCAGACGGCGCGTCCGGGGATCGTGATCGGTAAGAAGGGCGAGGACATCGAGAAGCTGCGGCTGGAGACGGCGAAGCTGCTCGGAATGAATATGGGCGACGTGCGTCTGAACATCGCCGAGATCAGAAAGCCCGAGCTCGATGCACAGCTCGTTGCAGACAGCATTGCGCAGCAGATCGAAAAGCGCGTGATGTTCCGCCGCGCGATGAAGCGCGCAGTGATGAGCACGATGCGCAGTGGAGCGTTGGGCGTGAAAGTCCGCGTTTCGGGCCGCCTCAATGGTGGCGAGATCGCGCGTACCGAGCAGTATCGCGAGGGCCGCATTCCGCTGCATACATTCCGTGCTGATATCGATTACGGGCTGTCCGAGTCACACACCACCTACGGCGTGATCGGCGTGAAGGTCTGGATCTTCAAGGGCGAAGTGTTCGACAAGGCGCAGATCGAGCAGGCGGCTGCCGAAGGCGAGGCAGCTCAGGCCGCCGCCGCACCGGCGGCACAAGCTCCACCGCCTCCGCCCGCTGCTGCGGCCGAAGCGCCGGCGCAGGGCTGATTGAGAGTAATCGATCATGATGCAGCCTAAACGCACCAAGTACCGCAAGATGTTCAAAGGCCGGATGGCCGGCCTGGCCCAGCGCGGCAGCTCCGTGTCCTTCGGTGAATTCGGTCTGAAGGCAACGAGCCGCGCTCGCATGACCGCTCGCGAGATCGAAGCGGCGCGTCGCGCGATGGCCCGCTACGTGAAACGCGGCGGCCAGATCTGGATCCGCGTGTTTCCCGACGTGCCCATCAGCAAGAAGCCGCTCGAAGTTCGAATGGGCAGCGGCAAGGGTAACGTCGAGTACTGGGTGGCGAAAGTGCGCCCGGGTAAGGTGTTGTTCGAGATGGAAGGAGTTGATGAGACCACGGCTCGTGAAGCGTTCCGTCTCGCCGGCTCCAAGTTGTCGGTTTCCACGTCGTTCGTAAAACGGCAGGTTCGCTAATGGACGCCAAACAATTGCGCGGCAAGTCGGCCGCCGAGCTGTCAGACGAGCTGCTGAAGCTTCGCAAAGAGCAGTTCGCGCTGCGCATGCAGCGCGCCACGGGGCAGTCCCCGAAGCCAGACCAGTTCACGAAGGTGCGCCGTAACATCGCGCGTTTGAAGACAGTACAGCGCGAGCAACAGACGGCCGCTGCCGGGAGTAAGAAATGAGCGCGGAAGAAACCAACGTCGCAGTCAAGGGCGCGGTTGAAGAGAAAGGCGCGCGCACGCTCACCGGCAAGGTCGTGAGCAGCAAGATGCAGAAGACGGTCACCGTTGAAATCGGGCGGCTGATCAGGCATGCGCCGTACGGCAAATTCATCCGCCGCACGACGAAACTGCTGGTGCACGACGAGAAGGGCGAGTCCCACGAGGGCGACCTCGTGTTGATCGCTCCGTGCCGTCCTCTCTCACGCCGCAAGTCGTGGCAGCTGATCGAGATCGTCGAGAAGGCCTCGGGAGCGCCCAAATGATCCAGTTGCAAACGTTCCTCAACGCTGCTGACAACAGCGGTGCGCGCACTCTGCAATGCATCAAGGTGCTCGGCGGCTCGAAGCGCCGCTACGCAACCGTTGGCGATGTCATCAAGGTGAGCGTCAAGGACGCCATTCCTCGCGGCAAGGTGAAAAAAGGCGAGGTGTACGACGCGGTTGTCGTGCGTACGAAGCACGGCGTGCGTCGTTCGGATGGGTCGCTCATCCGCTTCGATGGTAACGCGGCTGTGCTGCTGACCACCAAGCTCGAGCCGATCGGCACCCGTATCTTCGGGCCCGTCACGCGCGAGCTGCGTACCGTGCAGTTCATGAAGATCATTTCACTGGCCCCTGAGGTGCTGTGAATGAGCAGAAAGATTCGCAAGGGTGATCAGGTCATCGTGCTCTCAGGCCGCGACAAGGGCCGCAAGGGTGCGGTGCTGGAAGTGCTCCCGGGCGACCAGGTGGTCGTCGAGAGCATCAATGTGGTGAAGCGGCATCAGAAGCCCAACCCGCAGGCGGGTAAGCAGGGCGGCATCCTCGAAAAGACGATGCCCATGCCGTTGTCGAAAGTGGCGATCTTCAATCCGGGTTCCAAGAAAGCGGACCGCATCGGATTCAAGACGCTCACCGACGGCAAGAAGGTGCGCTTCTTCAAGTCGAATGGAGAAATGATCGACGCGTAAGCGTCGTTCGTCGGGAACCACTTATGGCCAGGCTGCAAGAGTTTTACCGCGAGACTGTCGTACCTCGCTTGAGGGCTGACCTCAAGATCGAGAATGCGATGCAGGTGCCGCGTATCACCAAGATCACGATCAACATGGGCGTTGGCGAAGCCGTTGCGGACCGCAAGGTGATGGACGCCGCTGTCACGGATCTCACGAAGATCTCGGGACAGAAGCCGCTCATCACGAAGTCGCGCAAGGCGATCGCATCCTTCAAGCTGCGCGCGGGACTCGCCGTGGGCGCCAAGGTGACACTGCGTGGAACTCGCATGTACGAGTTCCTCGACCGGCTGATCAACATTGCGATGCCCCGCATCCGTGACTTCCGCGGCGTGTCGCCGCGTTCGTTCGACGGCCAGGGCAACTACAGCCTGGGCGTGAAGGAACAGATTATTTTCCCCGAGATCCAGTACGACCAGGTTGATCAGATCCGGGGCATGGACATCACGATTACGACGACGGCGGTCGATAACCGTCACGGCCGAGCACTGCTCGAGGCTTTCAACTTCCCATTCCGGAAGTAAGAGGAATTCTAGGGCTATGGCGAAGACCAGCATGGTCATGCGCGAGCGACGTCGCGCCAAGATCGTAAAAAAGTATGCGGCACAACGCGCTCAGCTCAAGGAGCTGATCCGCGCTCCACGCACGTCCCCGGACGATCGCGCGGCCGCACAGGCGAAGTTGCAATCGATGCCCCGCGACGCGAGCGCATCGCGCCAGCGGAATCGTTGTGCGATCACGGGCCGCTCACGCGGTGTGTATCGCAAGTTTGGGCTTGCGCGCGTGAAGATCCGCGAAGTCGCCTTCCGGGGCGAGATTCCGGGTCTAACGAAGGCGAGCTGGTGAGGGGCGCCCTATGAGCATGACTGATCCCATCGCCGATCTGCTGACGCGCATCCGCAACGGCCAGACCGCTGGCAAGCCCGAAGTGCAGATGGCGTCGTCGAAGCTGAAGACGGCCATCGTCAAGGTTTTGAAAGACGAAGGCTATATCGCGGACTTCCGTACCGAGACCGACGGTGGCAAACCGACGTTGACCGTCGGGCTGAAGTACTACGAAGGCCGTCCCGTGATCGACCGGATCGAGCGTGTCAGCCGACCCGGCCTGCGGATCTACCGCGGCAAGGACGAGCTGCCGAAGGTTCTGGGTGGCATGGGCACGGTGATCGTGTCCACGCCCAAGGGTGTGATGACGGACAAGCAGGCGCGTTCGATCGGACAGGGCGGCGAAGTCCTGTGCGTCGTGGCGTAAGAGAGCCCTAAATCATGTCGAGAATAGCCAAAGCACCGGTCGATCTGCCGAAAGGCGTGACAGCGACCGTGTCACCGGAGTCGGTGACCATCAAGGGCGCCAAGGGAACGCTCAGCGTGCCGCTGACCCGCGGTGTGTCGGTCGTGCAGACGGACTCGAAGCTCGAGATCAAGTACACGGATCCCGGCCTCTCGCGCACGCAGGCAGGCGCCACTCGCGCTCACCTGGCCAACATGGTCGCGGGTGTCACCAAGGGCTACGAGCGCAAGCTCGAGCTCGTTGGAGTGGGTTTCCGCGCGCAGGTTGCGGGCAAGAGCCTCAACCTCACGCTGGGCTTCTCGCATCCGGTCACCTTCCCGATTCCGGAAGGCATCACCATGGAAACGCCGAGCCAGACGGAAATCGTCATCAAGGGTATCGATCGGCAGAAAGTCGGTCAGATCGCCGCCGAGATCAGGCATTTTCGCCCCCCCGAGCCCTACAAGGGCAAGGGTGTGAGGTACTCGGGCGAGAAGATCACCCTCAAAGAGGGGAAGAAGAAGTGATTATTACGAAGAAGCAGCGGCGTTTGCGCCGCGCTATCAAGACGCGGGAGCACATCCGTCAATTGGGTGTAGCCCGTCTGACGATCCACCGGACGCCGCAGCACATCTACGCCCAGGTCACAGAGGCCGATGGAGCGAAGGTGATTGCGGCAGCCTCGACCCTTCAGCAAGCGGTCAAGGAAGGTCTCAAGGGCACAGGCAACGTCGAGGCAGCCAAGGCCGTGGGCCGTGCGATCGCGGAGCGGACGAAGGCCGCCGGCGTGAGCAAGGTTGCGTTCGACCGTGCAGGTTTTCAGTACCACGGGCGTGTCAAAGCGCTCGCCGATGCCGCTCGTGAAGCGGGCCTAGAGTTCTAAGAAGGTATACGTATGGCAAGACCGGAAAAGAACCAGTCGGGTGACGAGTTCGTAGAGAAGCTCGTTGCGGTGAACCGCACGGCGAAGGTCGTCAAGGGAGGCCGTCAGTTCGGCTTCACCGCGCTGACGGTTGTGGGCGATGGCTCGGGCCGTGTTGGTTACGGCTTTGGCAAGGCTCGCGAAGTACCTGTCGCGATTTCAAAGGCAATGGCCCAGGCGCGCAAGAACCTGATCAATGTAGCGCTGCGAAACGATTCGCTGCATTACGCGATCAAGGGCATACACGGCGCCACGCGCGTGTACATGCAGCCGGCCTCAGACGGTACCGGCGTCATTGCTGGTGGTGGGATGCGTGCGGTGCTCGAGTGCGCAGGTGTGCGCAACGTGCTCGCCAAGAGCTATGGCTCGCGCAATCCGATCAACGTGGTTCGCGCAACGATCAAGGCTTTGGGAAACATCCGCTCGCCGGACGAAATTGCGGCGAAGCGCGGTAAGACTCTGGAAGAAATTACGGGTTGACCATTATGGCCGAGAAGACCCAAGTCAAAGTAACGCTGGTCAAGAGCCTTCATGGCCAGCTTCACAGCATCGCGGCGTCTGCGCGCGGCCTCGGCCTGCGGCGGATTCGCCAGAGCGTCACAGTGGCGGCGACTCCCGAGAACCTCGGGATGATCAACGCGGCTGTGCACCTGTTGAAAGTGGAAAAGCAGGCGTAAGCGCAGCCCGCAGCTTAGGACCAACGATATGCGACTGAATACACTGAAACCCGGTCATGGATCCAAGCGTCCACGCCTGCGCGTGGGACGTGGTGCGTCCGCCGGTCAGGGCAAAACCTGCGGCCGTGGCGTCAAGGGACAGCGCGCTCGCAAGGGCGGCTATCACAAGGTCGGATTCGAGGGCGGTCAGACTCCTCTCGATCGCCGGCTGCCGAAGTTCGGCTTCCGTTCCGACATCGCCATGACGCGCGCCGAAGTGCGCCTGAATGAGCTCGAGAAGATCGAGGGCGGAATCGTTGACCTCGACTCGCTGAAGAAGGCGGGGGTCATTCCGGTCTTCGCGGAGCGCGCGAAAGTCGTGCTCTCGGGTGAACTCAAGAAGGCTGTGACACTCAAGGGTATTGGCGCCACGAAGGGTGCGCGAGCTGCGATCGAAGCGGCCGGCGGCTCGATCGAAGAGCCGCAGGTCAAGCCTGAGGACATGCCGAAAGCGCGCGATCCGGTGAAGCGGGCCGCCGCAGAAGCGAAGCTCAAGGCCAAGGCTGACGCGGATGCGAAGGCGAAAGTCGACGCGAAGGAAGCCAAGGCGGCGAAGGATGACGCCAAGGCTGCGAAAGCCAGCTCCAAGGCGGCTAAGGCGGACGCCGGTGGCGATCCGAAGGGTCAGGCCTGAGCCTTTCAATCGGACACTGAAGCCCCACATAGAGCACAACACGCGTGGCTAATTCCACATTCAGCAATCCGGCCGCCGGTTTAGGCGATGCTGCCCGTTTCGGGGAGATTCGCGGCCGCCTGCTGTTCCTGGTGGGCGCCTTGATCGTGTACCGGCTCGGGACGTTCATTCCGGTCCCGGGAATCAATCCGAGCGAGGTGGCCCGGTTCTTTACGGACCAGTCGAACACCATTCTCGGCATCGTGAACATGTTCTCGGGTGGCGCCCTGTCGCGGTTGTCGATCTTCGCGATGGGTGTGATGCCTTATATTTCGGCGTCGATCATCATTCAGATGATGTCGATGGTCATTCCGTCGCTCATGGAGCTGCGCAAAGAGGGCGAGTCCGGGCGGCGCAAGATCACCGAATACACACGCTACGCGACGGTGGTACTGGCCGCGTTTCAGTCATTCGCGGCGGCCGGGGCCCTGGTCAAGGGCGGTCTTACACTGATCACCGGCTGGCAGTTCCTGTTTACGGCCACGGTCACCATGACGACGGGGACCATGTTCCTGATGTGGCTCGGCGAGCAGATCACGGAGCGCGGCATCGGCAACGGGATTTCCATGATCATTCTGGCCGGCATTGTTGCCGGCCTGCCGGGCGCCATTGGCAACACCATCGAGAAGGTGAGCACCAATGAAATCAGCGGCCCGTTCGCGCTGCTGCTGCTCGTTCTCGTGCTGGGTACGACCGCATTCGTAGTCTTCGTTGAACGGGCACAGCGCCGGATCACCGTAAATTACGCCAAACGCCAGGTCGGGCGGCGCATGTACGCGGGGCAGACCAGCCACCTGCCGTTCAAGCTCAACATGTCCGGCGTGATTCCGCCCATTTTCGCGTCGAGCTTGCTGCTGTTTCCGGCCACGCTCGCGAGCTTCTTCGGGACAAATGCCGAAGGGCCGGTGGCTACGTTCATGCAAGACGTGGCACAGGCGCTTGGATACGGTCAGCCGCTGCACCTTGTAATTTACGCTTTACTCATCATCTTCTTCTGCTTCTTCTATACCGCGCTCGTCTTCAACGCGCGCGATACTGCAGACAATCTGAAGAAGTCCGGCGCGTTCATCCCGGGCATCCGGCCAGGACAGCAGACGGCCGAGTACATCGACAAAGTGCTGACGCGCCTGACTCTATGGGGCGCTCTTTACGTCACGGCAGTGTGCCTGCTGCCTGAGATTCTGGTTTCGTCGCAGGGTGTTCCGTTTCACTTCGGCGGTACGTCCCTGCTGATCGTTGTGGTGGTCGTGATGGACTTCATGTCACAGCTGCAGGCTCACATGATGTCGCATCACTATCCGGGTCTCCTTAAGAAGGCGAACCTGCTCGGCTACGGCCGGCCGGGTTCGGGTGGTTAATTTATGAAAGTTCGTCCGTCGGTTAAAAAGATCTGCAAGAACTGCAAGATCGTTCGCCGTCACCGGGTGGTCCGGGTGATCTGCACATCAGATCCGCGCCACAAACAGCGGCAAGGGTAGAAACATGGCACGCATAGCCGGCATCAATATCCCGATGAACAAGCACGTGTGGATCGGGCTTACGCACATTTATGGCGTAGGACGGGCACGTGCGCGCTCTGCCTGCGAAGGCGCTGGCGTGAATCCCCATACCAAGGTGAAGGACCTCACCGAGCCGGAGGTGAATGCCATCCGCTCGCAGATCGCGAAGTTTGCGGTCGAGGGCGACCTGCGCCGCGAAGTGTCCATGAACATCAAGCGCTTGATGGATCTCGGTTCCTACCGGGGCATCCGTCACCGGCGCGGACTGCCGGTCCGCGGCCAGCGCACACGTACCAACGCACGTACCCGGAAGGGTCCGCGCAAGCAGGCGGTGAAGTTGAACGCACCTCCAGGCAAGGCATAAGAGGCATAGAGCTACATGGCCGATCAGAAACCCAGTGGTGGCGGCTCCGCAGCGCAGGCTCAGAGCGGCGGCGCCAAGAAGCCCAAGAAGGCTCGCAAGAACGTGCTCGATGCGATCGCGCACGTGCACGCATCCTTCAACAACACGATCATCACGATCACCGATCGCCAGGGCAACACACTGTCCTGGGCGACCTCCGGTGGTTGCGGTTTTCGCGGCTCGCGCAAGAGCACGCCGTTCGCGGCACAGGTTGCCGCCGAGAAGGCAGGCAATGCCGCGCAGGAGCATGGCGTGAAGAACGTCGAAGTACGTGTTGGTGGCCCCGGCCCTGGCCGCGAGTCCGCAGTGCGCGCACTGAACAACTGTGGTTTGAAGATCACCAGCATCGCTGACGTCACGCCGATTCCGCATAACGGCTGCCGTCCGCCCAAGAAGCGTCGGGTTTAGAGGTCAATAAAATATGGCGCGTTACACAGGTCCTACATGCAAGCTCGCTCGCCGCGAGGGCACGGATCTTTTCCTGAAGAGTGGCGCGAAGCCGCTCGAGAGCAAGTGCAAGTTCCAGGTGCCGCCGGGTGGCATCAAGGGCGAGCGCCGCCAGCGCTTGTCCGACTACGGAACACAGCTGCGCGAGAAGCAGAAGCTGCGTCGCATGTACGGTGTGTTGGAACGGCAGTTCTCGAACTACTACGAGGCAGCTGCGCGCCGCGCTGGCGCCACGGGAGAGAACCTGTTGAAGCTCCTCGAGTGCCGCTTGGACAACGTGGTGTACCGGATGGGGTTCGCAGCAACGCGTTCTGAGGCGCGTCAGCTGGTGAGCCACAAGGCCATCACGGTCAACGAGAAGGCTGTGACAATTGCCTCGTACCAGTGCAAGGCCGGCGACATCGTCCAGGTCCGTGAGAAATCGCGTAAGCAGCTTCGTATTCAGAGCGCATTGACTGTTGCCCAGCAGGTCGGTCTGCCCGACTGGGTCGAGGTCAACGACAAGGAATTTCGTGGCGTCTTCAAGACGGCACCGGCGCGGGACGACATCCTGCCCGATATCAACGAGAACCTCGTCGTCGAGCTCTATTCGAAGTGATCCTGGAGGCCTTCGGTCTTCGGTCGCTTCCGTAACGTATTGTATTCGTTTTGTTTGGGTCGGCGCCTGAAGCCGGCAAAGTGAGATTCTATGCAGGGATCAGTCACCGAGTTCTTGAAGCCCCGTGTCGTCAAGGTGCAGCCTATTGCTCCTCGTCAGGCACGTGTAGTCATTGAGCCGTTCGAGCGTGGTTTTGGCCACACCCTGGGCAACGCTCTGCGCCGCGTGCTGCTGTCGTCGATGCCGGGCAGCGCAATCACTGAAGTTGAAATCGACGGCGTGCTCCACGAGTACACCAGCATTGAAGGCGTACAGGAAGACGTGGTCGACATTCTGCTGAACCTCAAGCAGGTTGCGATCCGCATGCATACCCGCGACAGCGCGGAGCTGCGCCTTCACAAGAAGGGCCCGGGCCCTGTCACGGCCGGCGACATCCAGACGGATCATGACATCGACGTCGTCAATCCTGACCTCGTCATCGCGAACCTGACCAAGGCCGGCGAGCTGAGCATGAACCTGCGGATCGAGCGCGGGCGTGGGTATCGGCCTGCCGCTGCGCGTGTGGCTTTCGAAGAGCAGACCCGGCCGATCGGCCGCCTGCAGCTCGACGCCTCGTTCTCTCCGGTGCGACGCGTTACGTATTCTGTTGATGCGGCGCGTGTCGAGCAACGGACTGACCTCGACAAGCTCGTGATCGACATCGAGACGAACGGCACGATCGACGCCGAGGAAGCGATTCGGCGCGCGGGCAGCATCCTGAAGGATCAGCTGTCGGTGTTCGTCGATCTGCAGGGCGAGGAAGAGGCCGCCACGAAGGTCTCCGAGATGCAGTTCGATCCGATTCTGCTGCGTCCCGTGGACGAGCTGGAGCTCACCGTGCGCAGTGCGAACTGCCTGAAGGCGGAGAACATTCACTACATCGGTGACCTCGTGCAGCGGACGGAAGTCGAGCTGCTGCGCACGCCGAATCTCGGAAAGAAGTCACTGACCGAGATCAAGGAAGTGCTGCAGAGTCACGGCCTGATGTTGGGGATGCGTCTCGACGGGTGGCCGCCTGCGGGCCTGAAGCACGACGAAGAGCGCGACGTAATCTAAGCGCGCGACGTCAATAAGGGTTTAATTTTATGCGTCACCATCTATCCGGCCGGCAGCTCTCGCGTAACAGCTCGCACCGGCATGCGATGCTCCGGAACATGAGCGTTTCGCTCCTGCGCCACGAGACGATCCGGACCACTCTGCCGAAGGCAAAAGAGCTGCGTCGGGTGGTCGAGCCCCTCATCACCCTCGCCAAGATCGACGGTGATGCGAATCGCCGCCTGGCATTTGCCCGCTTGCGCGATGCGGATGTGGTCGAGAAGTTGTTCGCGGATCTGGGTCCGCGTTTCAAGGCCCGCCCGGGTGGCTACACGCGGATTCTGCGGATGATGCCGCGGGCTGGAGACTCCGCGCCCATGGCCCTGATGCAATTGGTGGACGGTCCTGCGGCTGCAACAGCAGAGGAAGCACCCGCTGCCAAGAAGAAGGGCGCTGCGCGCAAGAAGAAATCCGCAGCCACCGCTGGTGACGCCGAAGGCGCCCCGAAGCGCACTCGTAAGCAGAAGGCGGCTGCCGCCTGACGCGCAGTCGTAGCCCGAGTTGAGTTGTGAGAAGCCGCCTCCGGGCGGCTTCTTGCTTTGCACACCTAGTGTGAAAGCCTGTCAGGCTGAATACGCGCGGGCGTGCCACTCAAAATCCGTCCGCCGGCCAGAGGATGGAGGCGCATGGCCGGCAGCCGGACTTTGAGTGGCGCACCCTCGCCTCGAGAACTCGCGGCCGTTCTCTTTCAGATGCCTGTATGCCGCGGTGCCGGCTGCGGTGTGGCACCTACTTAGTTAGGTGGCCTGTAAGCCGTAGATCGGCGAGTTACAAAGCGCGTCGGTGCTACGACATACCGAATGCGACGACATGCACGTCGGAGCATCGGTATGTCGTAGCACCGGCGCAGGCGTAATAGAGCGACACAGCAAGCCTCGACGGCACCCACCTCCGAATTCCTGCTAGCCTCATTTGCGCCTTTAGTCTGGTTCTCGTAGTCTGGCGCGGGACAAGAATCGCCAATAAACACGGGGAGACGCCCATGAGCCTGGCTTCGGAATTCAAGGAATTTGCGATGAAGGGCAGCGTCATCGACCTCGCGGTCGGTGTCGTGATCGGATCCGCGTTCGGCAAGATCGTCAGCTCGCTCGTCGCCGATGTCATCATGCCGCCAATCGGCTTGCTCATCGGCAACATCAACTTCAGCGATCTGGCGGTTCACATTGGCACTGATCCCACGGGCAAGCCCGTATTGTTGAAATACGGGGTGTTCATTCAAACCGCGTTCGAGTTCCTCATCATCGCCTTCGTGATATTCATGGCGATCAAGGGCATCAACCGGCTCAAGCGCCACCCAGCTCCCGCCCCACCGGCAGCGCCCCCGCCGCCGCCACGCGAGGAAGTATTGTTGGAACAGATCCGCGACCTGCTGGCCAAGCGTACGGTTTAGTTAGAGCTGCGCGATCGCCGCAAAACCGTCGCGGGTCAGGTTCTCGCAGCCGCTGGTGGTCACCGCGAGGTCGTCCTCGATGCGAATTCCGCCGAACGGGCGCAATGCCGCTACGCGCGACCAGTTGATGCTGCGGCCGCGCGAGTCGGCTTTCGCTGCGCTCAAGAGCTGATCGATGAAGTAGATCCCCGGTTCCATCGTGACCACGAAACCTTCCTGCAGAACACGGGTGAGACGCAGGAAGGGATGTCCCGGCGGGCGCGGAATTTCACCACCTTCGGGCGCACGCATGAATCCTCCGACATCGTGCACTTCCAGACCCAGCAGATGCCCGATGCCATGCGGCAGGAACACGCTCGACACCCCCGTCGCGACGGCCTCTTCGGCGCTACATGTAGTTATGTCAGCGTCGCGTAACAATGTTGCGGTCAGTTGATGCGCTCGAAGATGAACGTCGCGCCAGTCGACGCCGGCGCGGATGCCTGCACATAATGATTGCTGCATCTCGTCCATCCTGCGGATGAGCGCTGCGAAGTCAGAATCCAGCGCCGAATAAGTACGGGTGATGTCACTGGCGTAGCCTGCGAATTGCGCACCAGCATCGATCAGCAGCGAGTGGCGTTGTGCGGGCGGCTTCTTTTCCAACAGCTGGTAGTGCAAAACCGCGCCACCGTCGTTGAGTGCGATGATCGGGTTGTACGGCAGTTCCTGCTCGCGCAGCCCGCAGGCACGCAGGAAGGCCAGCTCGATTTCAAACTCGCTGCCGCCGGCCTGGAATGCCTGTAATGCGGCCTCGTGCCCCAATGCGCCCAGGCGGTTCGCCTCGCGCAGGCATTCGAGCTCGTACGGGGTTTTGGCAGCGCGCGCGAAATCCAGCCGGCGCATCAGGCTTGCGGGATTGACGGCGGCAACTCCCCAACCTGCGAGCTCCGCAAAGGAGTCTCCGATGTACGCAGTCGTGCCCAGGTCCTGCGGCAGAGCTTGGCGCGCCGACTCGCGGTCGGGCACGCCACGGATGTCGAAATGTCGCGTCCAATACGCCTGCGGCAGCGCGGCGGGCTTGTACCAGTAGTCGGGCGGGCTGTGGAGAAGTAGTTGCGGGCGCTTGCCGGGTACAAAGTAAACGAAGCTGTCCGGCACGTCCGAAAGAGGAACCCATACTTTGAAAGGTGCGTGCACCTCGAACGGGTAGGTGCGGTCGTCCTCGAAAACGGGCAGAAGTGACCCGGAATGCACCAGAAGGCTGCGAAATCCGCTGGCCTCCAGCGCCTGCGCCGCGGTCTTGCAGACGAACTCCAGATGAGGGCCAAATGCTGCGGTGAGCGAGGAATTCAGAGGTCTGCTTGCCATATTACCTCGGCGGATTGTGCTTGCCGGAACGGCCGGCGGCCGCGGCTCCTCATGCTGCTGTCCGTTGTATGGAGAGCACAAGCTGCCGGCCTTCAATGTCGTGATCGACAGACAACTCGCTGCCGACTGTTTCAAATCGAGCGGGGAGTCTATAGAATTTGCCGCTGCGATCCGTACGGGACTCGCGGAACGACCAAATTCGTTCATATCGTTTTCATACCACTCTTGCTTCTCTTTGGGGTACCGATCGATGAACACCAAACTCGCTCTAAGCGCACTCGTTGCGGCGCTGATGCTGACGGCCTGCGCGAAGCAGGAAGCCGCCAGCCCTGACACCGCAGCTGCTCCGCCTGCCACTACGGAAAGCGCGCCCGCGGCTCCGGCTGCTGACGCTCCTGCTGCTCCGGCTGCCGATGCTCCGGCTGCTGCCCCGACTGACGGCACTGCCGCTCCGCCGCCGGCTGACGCTCCCGCCGCGCCGCCGAAGCAGTAAGTAATTCGACGAGAATTACTTCTCGAGCTAATCAGCTCAAGACGGCCCGGACGGATCGCGCTTGCGAACTGTCCGGGCCGTGTCTTTTTCAGACGTTGTATTTTCTGGCCCGACCGTGACTGTCAGTGTCCGAGATGCTCGACCTTCCCAGAGCGACCGGCTCTGGATAGGCAGCATCTATCGCGAATATCTGGATGACCTGTCAGCCCTGAGCACCGGCATCTTCCCGGTGCTGGGCGAAGTGGGTCATCGCGAGCCGGATCAGATCGCCCGCTGGTTCGGCGATCGCAACGCGTTTCCCCTGATCATTCTCAAAACCGCCGAGCGCGTCGGATTTGCCATGGTGGCCCGCAGCGCCCATCCGCTTGGGCCGCCGGTCATCGAATACCGCATGGCGGAGTTCTTTATTTCCCGCGGGAGCCGGCGCCTGGGTGTGGGGAGGACCGCGGTCAATCTCATCCTGAACCGCTTCGCGGGCAGGTGGGAGATCACCGAATACCTGCGCAACCCCGGCGCTGTCAGTTTCTGGAGGCGGGTGGTGGCCGGCTACACGCGAGGCAGCTACCAGGAAAGAGTGATCAACGGCGAGGTGCGCCAGATCTTCGATTCAAGGATTGAACGTTCGCGTTGAGTGTATGGGTTGCGTGCTGGCAAGCACCGCAGCCTCCCGACAATTTCGCCAGCGTCTTACGCCGCAGCATCGCCACCAAATTGCCGCCAGCACTCGCCGGCAGTACAGACAGCGCCTCCAGTGTTCTCAGCCGCAAGCGCACAGACATCAAGCGCCACGCGCTGAAGATCGTGCAGCCGAAGACGATCAGTCCAACGAGGAGTGGTTCAAGAGCGGCCACGTCAGTCACGCTCCCATATCAGCCCGCGCCAAGCGCAACCGCTATGTGGTAGGTGGCAAACGCTGCCACGTAGGCGAGAGCGAACAGATAACCCGCCATCAGCAGTGGGTAGCGCCAGGAGTTCGTTTCGCGCTTCACCACGGAGAGCGTGGACAAACACTGAGGCGCGAAGACGTACCAGGCGAGCAGCGACAAGCCTGTCGCGACGCTCCAGCTACTGGCAATGACCGGTGAAAGTGCCCCTTCCAGGTCACTGCTCGCCGACATCGAGTACACCGTACCCAACGCGCTGACCGCGACTTCCCGTGCTGCAAGCCCGGGCACCAATGCAACCGAGATCTGCCAGTTGAATCCGAGCGGCGCAAAGATCACTTCCAGCCCGCGGCCGATCATGCCGGCGATGCTGTATTGAATCGCGGGTCCGGTGGATCCCGTGGGCGGGGCCGGAAAGCTCGCCAGGAACCACAGAATGACCATCAGCGAGAGGATGATCGTGCCGACCCGGCCGAGAAAGATCCGCACCCGCTCCCATAGGCCGAGCAGCAGGTTACTCAGGACGGGTAGGCGGTATTCCGGCAGCTCGAGCAGCAGCGGCTGATAGCCGGCGCGCATGACCACTTTCTTCAACACGAACGCGACGGCCATGGCGCTGAATACACCCGCGCAGTACAGGGCAAAGAGCACCAGTCCCCGCAGGTTCAGGATTCCAACACTACGCTGGGGGATGAAGGCGCCGATGAGAAGCGCGTACACGGGCAGGCGCGCCGAGCACGTCATCAAGGGTGCGATCATGATCGTCGCCAGCCGATCGCGCGTGGAGGGAATGGTGCGCGTCGCCATGATGCCCGGGATCGCACACGCGAAGCTCGAAAGAAGTGGAATGAAGGCACGCCCCGACAGGCCGACTTTGCCCATCAGGCGATCGAGCATGTAGGCCGCGCGCGGCAGATAACCCGAATCCTCGAGCGCGAGAATGAACAGGAACAGGATGAGGATCTGCGGCAGGAACACGAGCACACTGCCGGTCCCCGCAATGATGCCGCTCATCAACAGGCCGCGAAGCGGTCCCGCGTGCATGTTGTTTCCCACCCAGTCGCTGAGGGCTGCCATGCCCGTCTGGATGAGGGTCATGGGTACCTGCGCCCAGCTGAACACGGCCTGGAACATCAGGAACAGGACAATGGCCAGCAACACGGGGCCGGTGACCGGGTGCAGGACGATCGCGTCCAGCCGCGACAACATCGCAAGCCTTGCCGGTACGCGATATCCGATCTCGTCCAGGATCCGGCGCACTTCGAATTGAGTGGCCTCGATCTCGGCCGCCGAGCCCGTCGAGACAGGAGCCGCAATGCTGCCGCCGCGCTGCCCGAAGTCATGGCGGTCGATGGCCTCGACGAGCTGGCGCTCACCACCTGTGCGGACCGCGACCGTCTCGATGACCGGCACGCCCAGGAGCCGTTCGAGCGCTGCCCGGTCGATCCGATAGCCGCGCTGCTTGGCGACGTCACTCATGTTCAGCGCGACGATCATCGGTCGCCCGATCCGTTTCAGATCGAGGACCAGCCGCAGATTCAGCCGGAGGTTCGTGGCATCAACGACGCATACCAGAAGGTCAGGCGGCGGCTCCGAAGCATGCCGGCCGAGCACCACGTCCCGGGCGATCGCTTCGTCGAGGCTGGTGGGTTCGAGGCTATAGGCCCCTGGCAGGTCGATCAGGCGATAGGTTCGCCCAGTACGGGGACCGACAAATCGCCCCTCCTTGCGCTCGACAGTGACCCCTGGGTAGTTGGCGACCTTCTGCCGGCTGCCGGTGAGGCGGTTGAACAGCGCCGTCTTGCCGCAGTTCGGAACGCCTATTAACGATAAGCTGGGGGAGAAGCTGGGCGACCGGCTTGGATCGAGCGCCGGCGCTAAGGAAGCGTTCACAAGGGCTTCCCGGGACGGGAAATCTCCACCCCCTCGGGGGCTTCCAACGGAGGGCGAGGGGGTCGGGAGCCGGATCCGTGCGGCCAGATTTCGACCCAGATGCTTTCGGCTTCGCAACGCCGGAGAGCCAGCGCGGTGTTCCCTACGCGGACAACGAACGGATCACGGCCAGGCCGGGCTTCCGCGATGATCTCGACGTGCTCGCCGCTACAGAAGCCGAGCTCCAATAAGCGGCGAACCAGGGGGGTGAGACTGCCGGATCTCCCGCCCACGCTGACAACCACCCCTTTCGTTCCAGGTGACAGGGCACTCAGGCTGGTGTAACCGGGGTCCAGCACGATTCCGCCCGGTGCGGCGACTGCGTCCATGACCCCAGTATATGAGAACGGTTCGCATTTGCAACGAGGCTGTCACATGCGGAACGTTACGATTCACGGGCTTTGACTTAATCGTGCCAGGCCCGGCGTCCGGCGGGCCTTTGCATCCCGTCGCCGTCGGCCCCCGCGCGGGTGCGGACCAGCGTATCCGCGACGCCCTACCCGCCGCACAGCGGCTCGTACTTCACCAGGCGTATCCGCGACACCCTATTCGCATAGCGGCACGTACTTCACTAGGCGCGTCGGTGCTACGACATACCGAATGCGACGACATGCCAGTCGGAGCATCGGTATGCCGGAGCAACGGCGCGGGTGTGATAGCGCGACAACAGCAGGCCATCACGCCACCGGCTCCGGCGCGCACCCCGCCGGCGCGCACCTCCACCGGCGCGCATCCAGCGACGCGATCACCCCCCCCCCATACCGCTGCCCGATCTCCGAGCCGCGGCGGTCTCCAGCAGCGGCCGCAGATACGCACCCGTGTGCGAGCCCGGATTCGCGGCGATCGCCTCAGGTGTGCCGCTGCCCACGATCTGTCCGCCAGAACTGCCGCCTTCCGGCCCGAGATCGATCACCCAGTCTGCCGTCTTGATGACATCGAGGTTGTGCTCGATCACCACGATGGTGTTGCCCTCGTCGCGCAGACGATGCAGTACATCGAGCAACTGCGCGACGTCATGAAAATGCAGCCCGGTCGTCGGCTCATCGAGAATGTAGAGCGTCCGGCCTGTCGCGCGCTTCGCCAGTTCGCGAGCGAGCTTCACACGCTGCGCCTCGCCGCCGGAGAGGGTGGTCGCATTCTGTCCGAGCCGCACATACGACAAACCAACATCCGTCAGAGTCTGAAGCTTTCCAGCCACCCCGGGTATGTTCTGGAAGAAGCGCAGCGCATCTTCCACCGTCATGTCCAGCGCTTCGTAGATGTTCTTGCCGCGATAGCGGATCTCGAGTGTCTCGCGGTTGTAGCGCTGCCCTCTGCATACATCGCATGGCACATACACGTCCGGGAGGAAGTGCATTTCCACCTTGATGACGCCGTCGCCCTGGCACGCTTCGCACCGACCACCCTTCACGTTGAAGCTGAATCTGCCGGCGTCGTAGCCGCGGGCGCGCGCTTCGGGTACTGCCGCGAATATCTCGCGCAACGGAGCGAACAGTCCCGTGTACGTGGCTGGGTTTGACCGGGGCGTGCGTCCGATCGGGCTCTGATCGATATCGATCACGCGATCGATCTGCTCCAGGCCCTCGACACGCTCGCACGGTGATGCGTCCAACACGCTGCCGTTCAGCTTGGATGCGGCGTAGCCGAACAAGGTATCGATGATGAGAGTCGACTTGCCGGAGCCCGACACGCCGGTGACACAAGTGAAGAGGCCGAGAGGGACCTCCGCGGTAACGTTGCGCAGGTTGTTGCCAGTCGCTCCGACAATTCGGATCTGTTTGTCGGCTGAGCGCGGCGTTCGCAGCCCGGGCAGGGCAATCTGCCGTTTGCCACTCAGGTATTGACCGGTGATCGAAGCGGGATTCGCCTGAATCTCACGCGGTGTGCCCTGCGCCACGATGTGGCCGCCATGCACCCCGGCGCCCGGGCCGAGATCGACCACGTAGTCGGCCTCGAGAATGGCCTCCTCATCATGCTCGACCACGATCACCGTGTTGCCGATGTCCCGGAGCCGCTTGAGCGTTCCCAACAGGCGTTGGTTGTCACGTTGGTGCAGCCCGATCGAGGGCTCATCGAGGATGTACATGACGCCGGTCAGGCCCGATCCAACCTGGCTCGCGAGGCGAATTCGCTGAGCTTCGCCACCGGACAAGGTCTCTGCGCTGCGGTCCAGCGTCAGGTAATCCAGGCCCACATCCACGAGGAAGCGCAGCCTCTGTGCTACATCCTTGACTATCTTGGAGGCAACTTCGCCGCGCCAGCCGGCGAGATTCAGCGAGCTGAAAAACTCGAGCGCCGTGCCCACTGTCAGGTGGGCCGTCTCGGGCAGGCTGCGCTCGGCGACGAAGACGAAACGGGCAGCGCGGTTGAGCCGCGTGCCGCCGCAGTCCGGACAGGGGCGCATGCCCAGATACTTCGCCAGTTCCTCGCGTACGGTCAGCGATTCTGTCTCGCGATAGCGCCTTTCGAGGTTGGGCAGGATGCCCTCGAACGGATGGCGTTTGCGCGAAGTCTTCCCCTTGCCTTCCGTGTAGCGGAACTCGATGGGCTCATCGCCGCTGCCATACAACAGGACCTTGTGCACCTGCTCGGGCAGCTCGGTCCAAGGTGTTTCAATATCGAACGTATAGTGCCGCGCGAGCGACTGGATCAGCTGGAAGTAGTGCGCATTGCGCCGATCCCAGCCCCGTACGGCGCCGCTCGCGAGCGACAGGTCGGGATTCACGACGACGCGGTTGGGATCGAAGAATTCCTTCGTGCCGAGCCCATCGCAGGTCGGGCACGCACCGGCCGGATTGTTGAACGAGAACAGTTTCGGCTCGAGGGTGGGTACGCTGTAACCGCAGACCGGGCAGGCGTGCTTGCTCGAAAAAACCAGCTCTTCGCGGCTCGGCTCGTCCAGAAAGCTGAGCCGGGCCAGCCCGTTCGACAGGCGCAGCGCGGTCTCGAAGGATTCTGCCAGCCGTTGACCGGCATCTGGCCGCACGCGTGTGCGGTCTACGACTACCTCGATCGTGTGTTTGCGCTTGGGATCGAGCTTTGGCAGCGCTTCCATCTCGTAAATGCGGCCGTCGATCCGCACGCGCACAAACCCTTGCGCCGCAAGGTCTTCGAGCACCTGGGCGTGCTCACCCTTGCGATCACTGATCAAGGGCGCGAGCAGGGCAGCAGCCGTGCCTTCGGGAAGCCTCAATACCTGGTCCACCATCTGACTCACGGTTTGCGCCGTGAGGTCGATGAGGTGATCGGGGCAGCGCGGAATACCCGCACGCGCATACAGCAGCCGCAGGTAGTCGTATATCTCGGTAACAGTCCCCACGGTCGAGCGTGGATTGTGCGAGGTCGCCTTCTGCTCGATGGCGATGGCCGGTGACAGCCCTTCGATCCCGTCAACGTCGGGCTTATCCATCATCGACAGGAATTGCCGCGCGTACGCGGAGAGCGACTCGACGTAGCGGCGCTGTCCTTCGGCGTACAGCGTGTCGAATGCGAGCGACGATTTTCCCGAGCCCGATAGCCCGGTGAGCACGATCAGCCGGTCACGCGGCAGGTCGAGATCGATTCCCTTCAGGTTGTGAGTGCGCGCCCCACGGACGCGAATCTGCTGCATCAGAGTCTTTTGTTCCGGCAAACCGTCGAGTGTACGCGCTGGGACAATTCAGGCAATGACGCAGTCTTTTGGAGTTACCGCGGGGGCCGCGGTCTACTAGAATGCGGCACAACGAATCGAGGACTGCATATGGCGCGCGGAATCAATAAGGTCATCCTGGTCGGAAATCTCGGCGCCGATCCCGAGACCCGCGCCATGCCATCGGGCTCCACCGTCGCCAATCTGCGCATTGCGACCAGCGAGAGCTGGCGCGATAAGCAGAGCGGCGAGCAGCAGGAGCGCACCGAGTGGCACCGGGTGGTTCTTTTCGGCCGGTTGGGCGAAGTCGCCGCCGAGTACCTGAAGAAAGGCTCCCAGGTCTACATTGAGGGCAGCCTGCGTACTCGCAAGTGGCAGGACAAGCAGGGCGTCGAGCGCTACTCCACCGAGATCGTCGGCAACGAGATGCAAATGCTGGGTGGCCGTGGTGGCGGGGGTGGCATGGGAGCCGGCTCCGCCGGTGGCACCAGCGGGTCGGGAGCAGGCGGGCCGTCGGGCGGCAGCAGCTCCGGGGGGAGCCGTGGTGGTGGCGGTGGCGGCGGGAACGATCCGTTCCCCGAGTACTCGCATTCCGATTCCGGGGGTTCCGCGGGTGGCGCGGGTGGCGGCCGGGACGATTTCGACGACGACATCCCTTTTTAGAACGCCTAAGGCATTGTTTTAAATGGATTTCGCGCCCCCAGGGTCACCCATTGGTGGCCTTGGCAGTGCGCCGTGAGCCACAAGGCCTTAGAATTCGCCCCTCCCCCCTATGCCCCGCCGCTACTTCATCAAGACTTTTGGCTGCCAAATGAATGAGTACGACTCTGCCCGCATGGCAGACGTACTGCATGCAGGCGGTGACCTTGCGGCTACGGATAACCCAGCCGAGGCTGACCTGCTCCTGATGAACACGTGTTCCGTGCGCGAGAAGGCGCAGGAGAAGGTGTTCTCGCTCCTGGGAGAGTGGCGCAAGCTGAAAGCCGAGCGGCCCCACGTGTTGATCGGGGTCGGCGGCTGCGTGGCGAGCCAGGAAGGCGAGGCGATTACCCGCCGTGCTCCGTTCGTGGACCTCGTGTTCGGCCCACAGACTCTGCATCGTCTCCCGGAAATGATTGCCGAGCTGCGCCGGACGGGCCGATCCGTAGTGGATGTCAGCTTTCCGGAAATCGAGAAGTTCGACCACCTGCCCGCGCCGCGCGCCGAGGGAGCAACGGCGTTCGTCTCGATCATGGAAGGGTGCAGCAAATACTGCAGCTTCTGCATCGTTCCCTACACGCGTGGCGAAGAGGTCAGCCGGCCTTTTGACTCGGTGCTCGAAGAAGTAGGGCAGCTGGCCGCGCAAGGTGTCCGCGAGGTCACGCTCCTCGGTCAGAACGTGAATGCGTATGCCGGCCCGATGTCCGATGGGGCGCTCGTCGATCTGGCGACACTCATCCACCACGTCGCCGCCATCCCCGCAATCGAGCGAATTCGCTTCACGACTTCGCACCCGCTCGAGTTCACCGACAGCCTGATAGAGGCCTATGCGAGCGTGCCGAAGTTGGCGAACCACCTGCATCTGCCCGTGCAGAGCGGTTCCGACCGGATTCTGTCGCTGATGAAGCGGGGCTACACCGCCATTGAATTCAAAGAGAAAGTCCGCAAGCTACGGCGGGTGCGGCCGGACATCAGTGTTTCATCCGACTTCATAGTGGGTTTCCCGGGCGAAACCGAGCGCGACTTCAATGCCACGCTCGGGCTCGTGCGCGACGTGGGCGTCGATCAATCGTTCAGCTTCCTCTACAGCCGGCGTCCCGGTACACCCGCGGCGTCGTTGCCGGACGAAGTCGACCCTGCGGTGAAGCAGGAAAGGCTTACCAGGCTCCAGGCCCAGCTCGAGACTCAGGCCAGTGCGATCAGTGAAAGGATGGTCGGCACGGCGCAACGCGTTCTCATCGAGCGGGCGGCCAGGAAAAATGCGCACGAGCTCGCCGGGAGGACCGAAAACAACCGGTGGGTCAACTTCGCAGGACCCGTATCCCTCATCAATCAGTTCGCAGATGTCGTGATCACGGAGCTACGTGCACACACGCTGCGCGGCAGGCTGCTGTCCTGAAAACTCCAGTGGCCTCCCCAGCTTCCGAGTCTCAACGGGAATTCGATCTCGAGCCGACAGATAACGCCCGGCTCGCGAATCTCTGCGGCCCGCTCGATGAGAATCTGCGTCTGCTCGAGTCCCGCCTCGATGTCGAGATCCGCAGGCGCGGCGACAGCTTCCGCGTGATCGGCACGCAAGCCGAAAGCGCAGAAGACACGTTGCGCGAGTTGTTCGATCTGGCGAAAAACGAGGAAGTGACGCCTGAGCGCGTTCACCTCGCTTTGCAGGAACGTGAGTCCGGACAAGTCGTTGGAGACCCGGATCATCATGACAACGCCGTGCGCGTGCCGCGCGGTGGCATCCGTGCGCGAGGAAGTCATCAACGCGAGTATCTCGCGGACATCCGTACTCGGGATCTGACGTTTGGGATCGGTCCGGCAGGGACCGGCAAGACCTATCTCGCGGTAGCCTGCGCTGTTGAGGCGCTCACTGCGGATCGCATCCGCAGAATCGTCCTGGTGCGACCTGCGGTGGAAGCCGGCGAGCGCTTGGGCTTTCTTCCCGGCGATCTCACGCAGAAAGTGGATCCGTATCTGCGGCCAATGTACGACGCGCTCTACGAGATGATGGGATTCGATCGCGTGGCCCGATTCATCGAGCGCAACGTGATCGAAGTGGCGCCGCTCGCGTTCATGCGCGGCCGCTCGCTCAACGAGTCCTTCATCATCCTCGATGAGGCTCAGAACACCACGCCCGAGCAGATGAAGATGTTCCTGACCCGCATCGGCTTTGGCTCCAAGGCTGTCGTCACGGGAGACGTGACGCAAACGGATCTTCCTGCGGGCAAACAATCCGGTCTCAGCCAGGTGATCGACATCCTCCACGGCGTGGACGGTGTCGCGTTCACGTTCTTCGACGCACACGATGTCGTGAGGCACCCGCTGGTCCAGCGAATAGTTCGAGCCTATGAGGCGCGGAGCAAATGACCTTGTCCGTAGAGGTGCAGCGTCGCGTTAGAACATGGGCTCCGCCGCGCGCTGACATCGTTGCCTGGGCCAGCACGGCGTTGGGTCGAAAGGCTGCGGGGCGCGAGTTGGGCGTAAGCGTGGTCGGGCCGAGGGAGAGCCGCCGTCTCAATGCCCGTTACAGGGGCCGCGACAAACCAACGAACGTGTTGTCATTTCCGGCTGTCGAGCTGCCCGTGGTGGGCGCTGCTGATCGACCGCTCGGCGACCTGGTCATATGCCCTGACGTCCTGCGCGCCGAAGCGCGCGAGCAGCACAAGAGTCTACGGGCTCATTGGGCGCACCTCGTGGTGCACGGCGCTTTGCATCTCGTCGGATACGACCACGAAGATCCCGCCGATGCGAATCGAATGGAGCGTCGCGAGGTGTCCGTGCTGCGCCGTCTCGGCTTCCCGAATCCGTACCGGAGCTCATGATGGCCAAAGACCTCAATGCGACCGGGCGCTGGCTGAAGAGAATTACGCAGAGTTTCTCGGGAGAGCCCCAGGATCGCGAGGAGTTGCTCGGTGTCCTGCGGGAAGCCGGCGAACGCGGGCTCGTAGACTCCGAAGCGCTGACCATGCTCGAAGGTGTCCTGGAGGTCGGTGACCTCCAGGTGCGCGACATCATGGTCCCCCGCGCGCAGATGGTTTGCGTCAGGCGAGACGATCCGTCCTCCACGATCATGCCCGTCGTCGTGGAGTCAGGGCATTCGCGCTTCCCGGTGATGGATGCGGACCGCGATGACATCGTCGGAATTCTGCTGGCCAAGGATCTTTTGCGCCTGTGCATCTCAAATGTGCATGAGCGTTTCGATATTCGGGAATACATGCGGCCCGCCGTGTTCGTACCGGAATCCAAGCGTCTCAACGTGCTGCTCAAGGATTTCCGGCGCAACCGCAATCACATGGCGATCGTCGTCGACGAGTACGGCGGTGTGTCGGGACTGGTCACCATCGAGGATGTCATCGAGCAGATCGTCGGTGAGATCGACGACGAATTCGATGTCGAGGACGACCTGAACATCCGCAAAGAGGCTGACAGGCAGTACACCGTCCGCGGGGTCACGCGGATCGACGAGTTCAACGAGTATTTCGGTTCGCAGCTGTCCGAGGAGGAGGGCTTCGATACCGTGGCGGGCCTGTTGATGAAAGAGCTCGGGCGGCTGCCGCGGCGCGGCGAGGCAGCCAACATCGAAGGCTTTGAATTTCGCGTGGCCCGCGCCGACCGGCGTCGGATCGATGCGCTGCGAGTCGTCCCCCCTCGCGAGTTCGTGCCGCTGGATGAGCGGCAGCCCGGCAGCGAGTCCTGACCGATGAATGTAAGGCGCCTGGTCGCGCTGGCCGCCGGCGCGCTGCTGGCCTGCGGCTTTGCGCCGCTGCAGTGGTGGCCGCTCGCCATCATCTGCCCTGCCGTCCTGATGTGGCTCTGGCAGAGCGCGAAGCCCCGCGAGGCGGCGTGTCTGGGCTTCTGGTTCAACACCGGCACGTTCGCCGCCGGCACCTATTGGCTGTACGTCAGCATCCATATCTTCGGCGAGGCCCCCGTGTATGTTGCGGCGTTCCTCATGATCGCGCTGGTGGCGATCATGGGTCTGTATCACGCCGCTCTCGGGTATGTGGTGGCCCGGTGGCTGCCGGAAACTGGCGCGGTGCGGTGGCTGGTAGCAGTACCGGCAGCGTGGCTGCTGATGGAATGGTGGCGCGGCTGGTTTCTGTCGGGCTTCTCGTGGCTGTCGCTCGGATATTCCCAGACCGACACCTGGCTGTCGCGCCTGGCGCCGATCGTCGGAGTGTATGGAATCAGCGCGGTGCTGCTGGTTTGTGCAGGCGCGGTCACGGCGGTGGTGCTGGGCTCCGGGCGGACGCGTATCGTTGCAGCCGTTGTGTTCGTGATTCCGTGGCTGGCCGGAGCTGCGCTTGGGTCGGTCGAGTGGACCCACCCCTCGGGGCCGCCCGTCACCGTTGCGGTCATCCAGGGCTCCATTCCCCAGGATCAGAAGTGGCTGGATTCGAACAAGCAGACCACGCTCGACCTATACCAGCGTCTGACGGAAACGGCCCTCGGCGCGCGCCTGATCGTGTGGCCGGAGTCTGCGCCGCCGGATCTCGCGAATGAGCTGGTTTCCTGGATCAAGGAGATGTATCGCGAAGCGCGGACCCACGGCTCGGCGCTCGTGTTTGGCGTGGTGCGGGCTTCGGACGACGGCAAGCAGTACTACAACTCGGTGCTCGCGCTGGATGACGATGTCACCTTGTACTCGAAGAATCATCTCGTGCCATTCGCCGAATTCTTCCCCGTTCCCAGCTTCGTACGCTCCTGGTTGCGGCTGCACAGCCTGCCGTACTCGGATTTCACGCGCGGGGGCGACGAGCAGGCGCCGCTGCCCGCCGGCGGCCTGAAACTGGGCGCCACAATCTGTTACGAGGATGCCTACGGCAGCTCGATGATCGGTGTGCTGCGCACCGCAGACGCCCTCGTCAACGTGACCAACGATGCCTGGTTTGGCCATTCGACCGCCCGTCACCAACACTTCCAGATCGCCCGGATGCGTGCGATGGAAGCCGGCCGATACCTGGTGCGCGCCGCCAACGACGGCATTTCGGGTGTGATCGGCCCGCACGGCGAAGTGATCGCCCGCGCGCCTGAATTCACCCCTTTTGTCCTCAAATCCACGGTCACACCGCGCATGGGCCTGCCGCCGTACGCGCATGTTGGAAATTGGCCAATCGTGAGCCTCTGCGCGGCCGCGCTGGCGTGCGGGCTCTGGCTGAGGAATTATAGGAACCTGCGCGTTTCCGCAGCCGTGCCCGCGGGCACGCCGGGTGCTGCCAATTGAACCTAAACCCCTGTCCCGCTTGGAGTCGAGCATGAGTGTGTCCCGCCGCCCTGTCCCTGAGGCCTCATCGCTGTTCCGGTCTCCGTCTGCGCATGCGACGCACCCGCTGTTGCCGGTGTTGTGTATCTCCATCGCGCTGGCTGCGTGCTCCGGCGACTCGAGCGCCCAGGGATCGCATCCCCAGTCACAGGCGGCGAGCCAGTCACAGCCGGGCCCTCAGGTACCGACAGCTCCGGCGGTGGAGAGCGCGGTACGCGCGCTGCCCGACTTCTCGCCGCTGGTGGAGAGATACGGCCCGGCCGTCGTGAACGTCGAGGTGGTCGAGAAAGCGCAGCCTGCCGGCGGCGGCCCGCAGGGCTTGTCGCCCAACGATCCGTTCTACGACTTCTTCCGCCGTTTCGGAATTCCGACACCCGACCAGGGACCGCGTGGCAACGCGCCGCCGGTCCGGGGCGCGGGCTCTGGGTTCATCGTCAGCACGGACGGCTACATCCTCACCAACACGCACGTTGTTGGAAACGCGGACGAGGTGACCGTGCGGTTGACTGACCGGCGCGAGTTCCCGGCCAAAGTCATCGGCGCGGATGAGCGCACGGATGTCGCCGTCATCAAGATCAATGCGCTCAACCTGCCCACTGTGAAACTCGGCGACCCTTCCAAGGTGAAGCCCGGTCAGTGGGTGCTCGCCATCGGCTCACCGTTTGGTTTCGAGAATAGCGCTACCGCCGGCATCATCAGCGCCACCGCCCGCTCGCTGCCGAGCGACAACTATGTGCCGTTCATCCAGACGGACGTGGCCGTCAATCCGGGCAATTCGGGCGGCCCGCTGTTCAACCTCGCCGGCGAAGTGATTGGCATCAACTCCCAGATCTTCAGCCGCACGGGTGGTTACATGGGAGTGTCATTCGCAATTCCGATTGACGTGGCGCGTAACGTGGAAGACCAGTTGGTCAAGTCGGGCAAGGTGGTGCGCGGCCGCATCGGCGTGACGATTCAGGACGTGAATGCGCAACTGGCCGAGTCCTTTGGGCTCGATCGCCCGCGCGGTGCGCTGGTCAGTTCGGTGGAGAAGGATGGTCCGGCCGCAAAGGCGGGCCTGCAGCCGGGTGACGTCATTCTCGCCGTCAATAGCAAGCCGATCGAGCGCTACGGGGAATTGTCCGGGCAGATTGCTGCGATGAAACCAGGCGCCGACGCCACGCTGGATGTCTGGCGCGGAGGCAAGAAGCAAAACGTGAACGTGAAGGTCACGGAGCTGAAGGAGCAGCAGCAAACAGCGAAGTTGGGTGGGAAGCAGAAGGACCATGCGACTAACCAGGCCAGCCAGTACGGTTTGACTGTCCGTCAGCTCGATGCTCAGGAGAAGGAGCAAGCGGAGACACAAGGCAATCTCGTCGTCGAGGAAGTGACAGGGCCGGCCGCCTCCGCGGGCGTGCAACCGGGCGACATCATCCTTGGCGTCAACGGCAAGCGCGTGAAGACGGTGAAGGAGCTTCAGGACGAGGCGAAGAGCTCCGGCAAGAACGTGGCGCTGTTGATTCAACGCGAGGATGCGCAGATTTTCGTACCGTTGCGCATTCCGTGATGGATGAAATCTATGACCCCGCCGCGGTAGAAGCCGCGGCGCAGCAGCATTGGCGCGCGCTGGATGCGTATCGCTCCAAGGAAGGCGATCCGCGCTTTCCCAAAGGGAAGTTCTACGTGTGTTCGATGCTGCCGTACCCCAGCGGCAAGCTGCACATGGGACACATGCGCAACTACACGTTGAATGACGTCGTTTACCGCTTCATGCGGTCGTCCGGCTACAACGTCATGACGCCTATGGGGTGGGATGCGTTCGGCCTGCCCGCTGAAAACGCGGCAATCGACAAACGCATCGCACCCGCGAAATGGACACGCGCAAACATCGCCGACATGAAGGCGCAGTTTGCGCCCATGGGGTTTGCGTTCGATTGGTCCCGGGAAGTCGCTACGTGCGATCCGAGTTATTACCGGTGGAACCAATGGCTGTTCCTCAAGATGCTTCAACGCGGCATCGCCTATCGCAGGACTCAGGTCGTCAATTGGGACCCGGTCGACAACACCGTGCTCGCCAACGAGCAGGTGGTCGATGGTCGCGGCTGGCGCTCGGGTGCGTTAGTGGAAAAGCGGGAGATTCCCGGCTACTACCTGGCGATCACAGGCTATGCGCAGGAGTTGCTCGAGCAGGTCAAGAAAGACCTGGAAGGCTGGCCCACCCAAGTGCGCACCATGCAGGAGAACTGGATCGGTCGCAGCGAGGGCTGCGAGATCCATTTCCCCTATGCGCCGGATACCCGGGCCGTCATGGAGTCCGACGGCGCGCTCAAAGTGTTCACGACGCGCGCGGATACGGTGTTTGGTGCGACGTTCATGGCGATTGCGGCCGAGCATCCAATTGCGCTCGTCGCCGGCAAGCTCAATCCGCGTCTCGCTGCCTTCATCGATGAATGCCGCCATGGGGCGGTGATGGAAGCGGATCTCGCCACCCAGGAAAAGAAGGGCATGGCGACGGGACTGCATGTGCTGCACCCGTTCACGGGCCAGTCCGTTCAGGTCTGGGTAGCCAACTATGTGTTGATGGGGTACGGCGAAGGCGCGGTGATGGGTGTCCCGGCTCACGATGAGCGGGATTTCGAATTCGCGCATAAGAACGCGCTGCCCATCGTCGGGGTCGTGAAGTCGAAAACCGGTGCGTACGATGAGGTGCGCAAGCCGTGGATCGCCGCTTATGGCGAATACGGAATCACCGTCAATTCGGGTGAGTTTTCAGGACTTGAATTCCAGCCGGCCGTGGACGCCATTGCGGCCGCGCTGCAGGCCCGCGGACTTGGAGCCAAGCGTACCCAGTACCGCTTGCGCGACTGGGGCATCTCGCGCCAGCGCTACTGGGGCACGCCGATTCCCATCATTCATTGCGAAGTGTGCGGCGCGGTGCCTGTGCCGGAACAGGACTTGCCGGTCGTGCTGCCCGAGGACCTGGTGCCGGATGGCACCGGCAATCCGCTGAACAAGGACGAGCGTTTTCTCGCCTGTACGTGTCCCCAGTGCGGCAAGCCGGCGCGCCGCGAAACTGACACGATGGACACGTTTGTCGACTCGTCCTGGTACTACATGCGTTATTGCTGTCCCGACGCGCAGAGCATGGTCGATGAGCGCACCGACTATTGGATGCCCATGGATCAGTACATCGGCGGCATCGAGCACGCTGTACTGCACCTGTTGTATGCGCGGTTCTGGACCAAGGTGATGCGCGACCTGGGCCTGGTGAAATTCAGCGAGCCGTTCAAACAGTTGTTCACACAGGGCATGCTGCTGGCTCATTGCTACTACCGCGAAGACGCCAATGGCAAGAAGCGCTGGTTCTATCCGGCGGAAATCGAGCAACACTTCGACGAGCGCGGCACACCGATCAGCGCCATAGCCAAGGAGGACGGCAAACCGGTCAGCTACGGGGGCATCGAAAAGATGTCCAAGAGCAAGAACAACGTCGTGGAGCCTGGCGCGTTCATCGAGCGTTTCGGCGCCGATACTGCGCGCGCGTTCGTCATGTTCGCCGGCCCCCCGGATCAAAGCGCACCCTGGTCGGATGCCAGCGCCGAAGGCGTGCATCGCTTCCTGAAGCGTTTGTGGTCCTTTTGTTATGAGCATCGCGAGCGCATTGCGAGTGCGCCACCCGTGGTTGCCGCATCCCTCGACAGCGGTCTGAAGAAGATTCGGCGCGAGCTGCACGCGTCCCTGCACCAGGCGCTGTTCGACTATCAGCGCATGCAGTACAACACCGTTGTCTCGGCGACGATGAAGATGCTCAACGCTCTGGATGGTGCGAAGGGACAGCCGCAGGCCGCGGTGCTGATGCGCGAGGGTGTGGGCATTTTGCTGCGCGCCTTGTATCCGATCGCGCCACACGTCACGCATGTATTGTGGGTGCAACTGGGGTACGCGAAGGAACTGGGCGATTTGCTCAACGCACCGCTGCCTGTGCCGGCGGAGGACGCTCTGCGTCAGGACGAGCTGGAGCTGGTCGTGCAGGTCAATGGCAAGCTGCGCGGGCGGGTGACCGTTGCTGCCAACGCGACTGCGGAGCAGATCAAGGCTGCCGCACTCGCGGACGAGCATGTCAGCAAGTTCGTGGACAAGCCGGTCCGGAAAGTGATCTACGTGCCCGGCAAACTCATCAACATTGTAGTTTGACCATGAAGAGCGGTGTGATGCGTGCGGTCGTGGTGGTGGGAGCGTTGCTGCAGCTGTGCGCCTGTGGCTTTCATCTGGAAGGCCGGGCGCCGCTGCCACAGTCCATGAAATCCGCCTACGTGCAGGCCACCGATCCACAGTCGGACTTCGTGCAGAGCCTGCGCAAGGCTCTTCTGACATCCGGCGCCCGGCCGGCCGTCCAGAAGTCCACGGCTTCGTCAGTCGTCAACATCCTGAGGGATGAGATCGTGCGGCGCACGATCTCCGTGTCGGCGCTGAACAAGCCCAATGAATACGAAATCACCTACATCGTGCGGTTTTCCGTGAGCGGCGGCGACCAGGCCGGCGAGAAAGCCAGTGAGAAAGAACTGCTGGCCCCGCAGGAGATTTCCGCCACACGCAGCTACAGTTTCGATGAGACCCGGTTGCTGGCCAAGGAACACGAAGAGGCCATCCTGCGGCAAGCCATGGCCCACGACCTGGCGGACCGTGTGGTGCGGCAGCTGTCGAGCCTGTAGGCCTTTTGCGCTTAGTGCCGTGATGCATCTGAATCGCGTCGACCGGATTGCATTGGCGCTGCTGCTGAGTCGCTACGGCATGGCATTGACCCTGATCGCCCCGGACGAAGTGATTCCGGGGTCCTATTGGGGTGACAGCGAAGCAGGCCTCAAGGGCGACAAGTTGTATGCGCGTCTGGACACACCCGTGCATTCCGTTCTGCACGAGGCGAGCCACTACATCTGCATGAGCCCGGAGCGGCGCTCGGGACTCGACCGTGATGCGGGCGGTGATGATGCCGAGGAGTCAGCCGTCTGCTACCTGCAGGTTCTGCTGGCGGACGAATTACCTGGAGTCGGGCGGGAGCGCCTGTCTTGCGACATGGATGACTGGGGCTACAGCTTCCGGCTCGGTAACACCCAGGCCTGGTTCAGTACGGATGCCGAGGATGCGCGCCGCTGGTTGGTCGAGCACGGTGTGATCGATTCAGACAGCCGGCTCACCGGAAGGCTCAGGTGAACCGCGTCGAAAGGAGTCAGCGCGCAAAGCGGTCCGTCGCACTGACCAACTCATGCAGATTGCCGGGCTCGAACGCGGAGTGCCCGGCATCCGCAACTATTCGCAGTTGCGCCTCGGGCCACGCACGATGCAGGTCCCAGGCGCTCTTCATCGGGCAGATCACATCGTAGCGACCCTGCACGATGACCGCGGGAATGTGGCGGATCCTGCCGGCATCCTCGATGAGTTGATTGTCGGTACGCATGAAGCCGCCATTGATGAAGTAATGGCACTCGATGCGGGCGAACGCCGCCGAGTACTCATCCTCCTGGAATTTCGCGACGTATTCAGGGTTCAGATGCAGAAAGCTCGTGGCCCCTTCCCATATGGACCAGGTCTTTGCAGCCTGCCGCAGCACTTGGCTGTCTTCGCTCGTGAGGCGTTTGTAGTATGCGCGCACCATGTCCGATCGCTCGCCCTGCGGAATCGTGGAAACGTACTCCTCCCACAGGTCCGGATAGAGCGCGGCAGCGCCACCGGGGTTCTGGTAGAACCAATCGATCTCCCACTTGCGCAGCAGGAAGATTCCGCGCAACACCAGCTCGGTAACACGTTGCGGGTGGCTTTGCGCGTACGCCAGCGCGAGCGTCGAGCCCCATGAGCCACCAAACACCAACCACCGCTCTATACCGAGGTGCTCGCGCAGCCGCTCGATATCGTCCACGAGGTGCCAGGTCGTGTTATCCACGAGACTGGCGTGTGGCCGGCTCTTGCCGCAGCCGCGCTGATCAAACAGTACGATGCGGTAGAGTTCCGGATTGAAGAAGGTTCGCATCTTCGCATCAGTGCCGCCTCCGGGGCCGCCGTGCAGGAACACTGCTGGCTTGCCGTCCGGATTGCCACTCTCTTCGAAGTAGATCTCGTGCACGTCCGAGACGCGCAGGAATCCGGTACGAAATGGCTCAATAGCGGGGTACGCGCCCCGACGCTTCGTGTTGGTCATTCAGTATTTGTAGACTTCGATCTTGTCGGCGCTCAGCTCGTAGGCCGTGGACCCCAGGCGCGTCGTTTTGGTCTGCAGGTGCAGTTTGCCTGTTATCCAATACGCCTCGTAGATGGACTCGATGCCCGCCCGCTTGCCATTGTGCACGTAGACGATCTGGTTCGGCGGTGGCGGCGGTACGTGAATACACGAGCCGAAATAGGGCACGAGGAGAAACTCGCTCACGCCGCCGCTCTTGACCGCTTCGAGCGGAACGATGAATCCCGGCAGGCGCACCGTTGCGCCCTCGAGCGACTTGTTGACGTTGAAGTTTTGCGCCTGAACCGCCGGGGGGCCGCCTTCGCCCCGGTAGTCATGAACGGGCGCCGGCGCCACCGCCGTAAAGTGAGCACGCTCGCCCTCGGGCAGCAGCTCCTTCCAGTCCAGGTCCAGAATATGACCGGGCTTTTGCGCAACGGTCTTATGTCCGGGCTCGTTCTGCGAAGCCTTGGCAAGGAGGGTCGCCACCGGCTTTGCGGCGACGGCTCCCAGGGCCGTGACGGCGGTGCCTATCAGGAGGAGGAGTGGGGCGATAACTGCTGGACGCAATCCCATTGTGTGTTCGATCCTATCGCGACCTGCCCTGGACGAAAACCTTGAAGCTCACGGCCGACACACTTTCCGCACACCTCGAGCAGCAGTTGTTGCGCGTTTACCTCATTTCCGGGGATGAGCCGCTGCTGACCGGCGAGGCAGCGGACGCTATTCGTGCTGCCGCGCGCGCCAAGGGCTTCACGGAGCGTGACGTGCACTTTCTCGAGCGGGGCTCGGATTGGGATGACGTGCGTGCGTCGGCCGGGAATATGTCGCTGTTCGGATCGCGCCGTGTGGTCGAGATCCGGATGCCCACCGGCAAGCCCGGCGTGGCCGGCGGCGCTGCCTTGGTGTCCATGCTCGGGGTCGATGACCGCGATACGATTTTTCTCATCCTCACCCCGCGGCTGGATCGTGATGCGCAGAATTCGAACTGGGTCAAGGCTGTGGAGACCCACGGGGCGTGGGTACAGGTCTGGCCGATCGATGCCAGCCGGATCGCCACCTGGCTGCGCGCGCGCGCGCGCCGGTTAGGCCTGGATGTTGCAGGTGAGGCCCTCGAATTACTCGCCGAGCGCACCGAGGGAAATCTGCTGGCCGCTCACCAGGAGCTCGAGAAGCTGAGGTTGATTGCTCAGCCTGGCCAGATCACCGCCGACACGATTCTTGCGAGTGTGGCGGACAGTGCGCGCTTCGACGTTTTCCAGCTCGGGGAATCGGTGTTGGCTGGAGAGACGGAGCGTGCTCTGCGCATGTTGGCCGGCTTGCGCGCCGAAGGGGTGGAGGCGACGCTCGTACTGTGGGCTCTGACCAAGGCCATGCGGGATCTTTGGGCCTGTGTGACGGCAGCCCCCGGGTCGCGGCCCAAGGTGTGGGGCCGCCAGGCGGCGGCACTGGACAAGGGCGCGCGCCGAGCATCGCGGCTTCCATTTTCCACGCTTGCGGTGCGCGCCGGCCGCGCGGACCGGATGGTCAAAGGTCGGCTGCTCGGCGATGCCTGGGACGAGATGGCGTTATTGGCCGCAGACATCTGCGGTACCCCGGCCTTGCAAGCGCCCCGAACCGTGCTCAAATAAGGTCGCGCAGGGCGCACGCCCACGTACACAGGCGTTCATGATGCAACCTATAGGCCTTTTCGGCGGGACGTTCGACCCAATCCACTACGGACACCTGCGTACGGCGTTCGAGCTCTGGCAGGAGCTGCGGCTGACCGAGGTGCGCTTCATGCCCACCGGCAGCCCACCGCACCGCGAGCAGCCTTACGCGGTGCCGGAGTTGCGGCTGGCCATGGTCAAGGCGGCGGTCGCGAGCCAACCTGCGTTCGTGGTGGACGATCGGGAGATCCGGCGCACGGGCGTGTCATATTCTGTTGATACCCTCACGGAAGTGCGCAATGAGTTTCCCGACCGCTCACTTTGCCTTCTGCTCGGCATGGATGCATTCCTGGGCCTGCCCAATTGGCACCGCTGGCGGGAGCTGCTGAATCTTGCGCACATCGTCGTGGCGCATCGCCCAGGCTGGAAGGCGCCCACCATGGGCCCGCTGGGTGAGGTCATGGTGGACCACGGCACAGGCACTATTCGTGACCTGCACGAGAGTCCGAGCGGCCGTATATACGTGCATGCCGTGACACAGCTCGAGATCTCGTCCACGGAGCTGCGTCAGCTGATTATTGCCGGACGGGATCCGCAGTATCTCGTTCCCGAGGAAGTCCGACAGATTATCCGGGATACGAGGTGCTATGCTCCCCGACAACGCTGAGGAGCATTGCCTGGTTCAACTACTGGTCAGGAGAAACCACTTAAACACATGATCACTCGCACACGCCCGCGCCGCTCCCCGGAGCCAGAGCGCGCTTCCCCGTTGCAGGACCTCGTAACGGCCGCGCTCGACGATATGAAAGCCGTCAATGTGAAGGTGCTGGATGTACGAGGGCTGACCGATATAGCCGACACCATGATCATTGCGTCCGGCAATTCCGACCGGCACGTCAAGTCCATCGCCGATCGCGTCCTCGAGAAAGCCAAGGAGTCGGGTTTTCGCCCGCTGGGCAAAGAGGGCGAGCGTGACGGTGAATGGGTTCTGGTCGATCTGCAGGACATCATCGTTCACGTTATGTTGCCCCGGGTGCGCGAGTTTTACGGACTCGAGCGGCTGTGGGACAACGGGACCGAAACCCCAGCCCCCACTGTTCAGGCGCCGCGTTCGGTCAAGCGAGGACGGCAACCGTCCTGATCGGAGCGCGTTGGGAATATGGGGCGAGTGCGAATCATCGCTGTCGGTTCCCGCATGCCCAAGTGGGTCCTCGAGCCCTTCGACGATTACATCAACCGGCTCGGCTCCGGGCTGAAGATCTCTCTCACCGAAATCGCGCCGGGCCCCCGCACCGCGGGGCAGTCGCCTGCTAAAGCCATTGAGACCGAGGGTCAGCGAATCCTGACGGCTGTGCGGAGCGGTGAATATGTGGTCGCGCTCGACGAGCGCGGCACGGAGATGACCACCCGCGAGCTCGCGTCGTGGCTGGCCACGCGCCTGCAGGATGGCCGTGATCTGGCTTTCCTCATCGGGGGGCCGGATGGCTTCGCCACTGACGTGCTGCAGCGGTGCGACTTCAAGTGGTCTTTGTCGCGTTTGACGTTTCCGCACGCCCTCGTGAGGGTCTTGTTGGCCGAGCAGCTGTATCGCGCTCATGGCGTGTTGTCGAATCACCCGTATCATCGGGACTGATGCTCGCCGTAGGCCCCACCAATCCTGTGCTATGTCTCGCTTCGGTTTCGCCGCGGCGGCGCGAGCTGCTGTCACAAATTGGTGTGCCACACGTGGTTATGGGCGCGGACATCGACGAAACATCTCTGCCTGGGGAGACTCCACGTGACTACGTCACCCGCCTCGCCCGGGAGAAGGCGCTTGCGATCCGGCGGGGTGGTCAGCAGCTGCCCGTACTCGCGGCGGACACGACGGTTGTCGTCGGTGACAAGGTCTTCGGAAAGCCTCGTGATCAGGCGCAAGCGGTGGAAATGCTCGGCGAGCTATCGGGGAGGACACATGAAGTGTTGACCGCTGTCGCTCTGGCAGACGCGCGCGGCGTCGCTGCAAGACTGAGTTCGAGCACGGTGCGGTTCCGGATAGTTTCGCGGGAAGAATGCCTGGCGTATTGGGAAACCGGCGAGCCACGTGACAAGGCCGGTGGCTACGCGATCCAGGGGCTCGGCGCGGTATTCATTGAGTCCCTGAGTGGCAGTTATTCCGGTGTGATGGGGTTGCCGCTGTTCGAGACAGGGGAGCTGTTGCGGGCAGCCGGCCTTGCATACTGGTGCACGGACCGGGCCGGGGAGCGCGCTTGAGTATAGAGATTCTCGTCAACGTAGCGCCGCGCGAAACGCGCGCTGCAATTGTCGAGAACGGGGTGTTGCAGGAGATCTACGTCGAGCGGACGAGCCGGCGCGGTCTCGTCAGCAACCTCTACAAAGGACGCGTGTCGCGTGTCCTGCCCGGCATGCAGGCAGCTTTCATCGACATCGGTTTGGAGCGGACAGCATTTCTCCACGTCGCCGACATCGCCAACGCTCCGAACGACGATACGATCGTTCTGCCAGCGGTTGATGACATCCGGCGACTGGTCAGTCCTGGCGACGATATTCTCGTGCAGGTCATCAAGGACCCGCTTGGAACAAAGGGCGCGCGCCTGACGACCTTCATTGCGCTGCCGTCGCGGTATCTCGTCTACATGCCGCGTGGTGACGGCATCGGCGTGTCAGCCCGGATCGACGACGAGGCAGAGCGCCTGCGCCTGAAGGAGGCGGTTGCAGGGTTCGTCGCGCCTGATGCCGAAGGCGGTTATATATTGCGGACGGCTTCGCAAGGAGTGTCGGTTGATAGTCTGCGCGAGGACATGGTGTATCTCGAGAAGCTCTGGCGTCATGTGCGTGTCAGGGCCCTCGAGACTCAGCCGGGAGGCATCGTGCACGCGGATCTGCCATTGGCGCTGCGTGTGCTGCGCGACGAGTTGTCTCGCGGAGTGAGCCGCGTAATGGTTGATTCAGCTCGCGAGCATGCTGAGATGGTTGAGTTCGCGGCGGCTTTCATGCCGGATGCGGCCACTCGCATCGAGTTGTATGGCGGGCCGCGGCCGATTTTCGACCTGCATGGTATCGAGGAGGAAATCGCCAAGGCGCTCGATCGCAAGGTGACGCTGAAGTCGGGCGGCCACCTGGTGATTGATCAGACCGAGGCCATGACGACCATCGATGTCAACACGGGCGCGTATGTCGGGCACCGCAATCTCGAGGAGACGATCTTCCGGACCAACCTCGAGGCGGCGGTCACGATTGCGCGCCAGCTGCGGCTGCGCAACCTCGGCGGGATCATCATCATCGACTTCATCGACATGCACGATGAAGCGCATCGCCGCCAGGTGCTCGCGGCTCTGGAACGTGCACTGTCGGGGGACCGGGCACAGACTCACATCGTGAGCTTGTCGCCACTGGGCCTCGTCGAGATGACTCGCAAGCGTACGCGGGAGAGCCTGGAACATCTGCTGTGCGTAGCGTGTCCGACTTGCGAGGGGCGCGGGTTCGTCAAATCCGCGGAGACCGTGTGCAACGAGATCTTTCGCGAGATTGTGCGACAAAGCAGGCAGTTCGCCAGCCGCGAGCTGCTGATACTGGCTCACCAGGACGTCGTGGATCGCCTGCTCGAGGACGAGTCGGCTACCTTGGCCGAGCTCGAGGCTCAGGTTGGCCGGCCGATCCGCATGCAGGTGGAGGCGTTGTATGGAGTGGATCAGTTCGACGTGGTGCTGATCTAGTTAATTGGAAAAAGTGGCCTGCGGCCCTTTTTCGGACTGTGGCTTCGTTGCCGGCCGCAAAAGGCGCGACTTTTGCGGCCTGTGCAGCATGGCCAACGCATGTCCGACAGGCTGACCAGGCTCGAGGGTTCTGATGGCTCCTACCGTGCGGGCCGGCACCAGGTTTGCAGCTCTGCGGGTTGCCCTGCTGGGGAGTGTGAGTGTGGGCGTCGTCCTGATGCTCATCCTGTTCGCCTACGAGCTGGCTCGCGCCCGGATACCACAACATCGTGCTGCGCTCGAGCATCTCGTCCGTGTGCAGACGGGGTTGGATGTTCGTTTCACCGAGCTTGGACTGCGCTGGGGTTGGTATGGCCCGGAGGCGGTGTTCCGGCAGGTTGAGCTCGACGAGCCGGGCAGTGCGCAGGCTCTGCTGCGTGCTCCAGAGCTCGTTGTCGGGTTTGACGCGTGGCGGACGCTCAGGAGTGGCCATCCTGAGGCGGGGCGCATTGAGCTCATTGCGCCCGAGATTGATTTCACGGGGCGCGTGGATGCGCAAGGTGCGTTGCACGGCGGTGGGCGGGGAGATCCGCAGGCTCGTGCGCAGGGCGCGATCGCTGCTTCCGCTGACTCACCGGCGCTCGGGCGCGTGGCCGTGTTGCAGCGCTGGCGCGGCGGTCGCATCGACATCGAGGGTGGCACGCTACGGCTGCCGCATGCGGGCGGCGGCCCGAATCTCTTCAATAGCGTGCAGATACGCCGCGCGTCGCTTCGCCGATCGGATGACGAGTGGAACGTCGCCGGCCTCGTCTTTCTGCCCGATCGCGTGGGGCGCAGCGCGCGCATCACGTTGAGCGTTACGGGTGATCTTGGCAAACCCGCTGAGCTCAGTGGAGCGTTGCGTGTTGAGGCGCGGCGGCTGTTGTTTCCTGGCTGCCGAGATTTTCTCGCCGCACTGCCTGATCTGGCGCGCTATCTGCCACGGGGTGGCAATGGCGACCTCACGATGGACCTGAGTTTCGAACACGGGCAGATCGTGACGGCTCGCGGAAATGTGCGCGCCGGTGGGTTGGTGTTTGATGGGTCGGCAAGTGTTGTCGTGGCCAGCGACGTTGGGGCGGACGGCAGCCCGGTGGCAGGCGGGCTCGCGATGGGTGGCCTCGGGGCTGGCGGTCCCCTGGCTAGTGGGCTAGCGGCTCGTGGTGTCGCCCCCGGCGGTGCTGCTGGTGGCGGCTCCGGGCAGGGCGGCCGCGCCGTGGCCGTTGCCGGCGCGGGATCGGACGGCCGCGGGGCCGGTGGCCGCGTGGCAGCAGGCGGCCTCGTGCCTGGCCGCCCGGTGATCGATGACCTGGTGGCAGTTGACGCCGAATCGGCGGCGCCACGGCCTAACGTGTTGGTCTTGGACCGGCTCCGCGGGGACTGGCGGGTTACGCGTTTGGGACCTGGCTGGCGGGTTCGGGTTGACTCTCTTGACCTGGTCAAGGGCGAGCCGTTGGGTTCGCTCACACTCGACACCAGTGATTCAGCGGTGCAGGCAGCGCCGGGTCGCTGGGTGCGAGGCACTCTGGAACGGGCTCCGTTGGAATCCGTCCTTGCCGTGACGAAATGGTTGGCGCCGCATCTTGACCTTGCAGGTATCCAGCTCGACGGCACCGCGCGCACTGTGGCATTCGATTGGGCATCCGGGCGTCCCCAAGGAGACAGACTTCAGGCTTCCGCAAATCTGGATGATGTCGCGCTCGTGCCAAGATCGAAGGACTTCACCTTGAGCGGACTGGGTGCCCGCGTTTCCGGAACCGAAAGTCAGCTCACCATCGATGTCCACTCACGCACTGCGCGGCTGGAGCTGGCGCAGTCCCAACAGCAGCCGTTGGCTGACGTGCATGTCGCCTCCACGCTGCATGTCAGCAGTGGCCGCGACGGCTGGCGGATCGCAACGGACGAGTTCCTGTTGGAGCACCAGCGAGCCAGCCTGAGTTTGAGCGGATCGCTTCAGGATGATCCCATCGACCCACGGATCGCGGCGAGCGGCAAACTCATTGGCGCCGATATCCCGCTGGTCGTGAGGCTTCTCGGCGAAAATACTGCACAGGCCTTTGGCGCGGCTGCCTCACGGCTTACCGCCGGCCGAATCCAGAACGCTGACTTTGCACTCCACGGGCCCATCAGCAAGTTGCCCTTCGAGGGTGGCGGTGACAGTTTCACCGGCTCGCTGACGCTGCGGAACGCGGTTCTGTCTGGTGGCGATCTTTGGCCCGATGCTGAGGAAATCGATGCGCACGTCGAATGGCGGGGTGCAAGGATTCAGGCAACGATCGATGGGGGAAGCGCGGGGCCCTTCAAACTGGCGGCAGCCAAAGCGCAATGGGCCGCTGACGGTGCAAGCGCGACGCGATTGACGGGCCACATCAACGGACGTTTGGAAGACGCCATCGCATGGGTCCACGACCATCCGGGTCTGCAGGAATATGTACCTGACATGCGGGACGTCGATGCAAGCGGCGACGCCTCGTTCGACTTCAATGTTTCGGTGCCGGCCAGTGTTGCAGCGGACGCTCGCCAGCCCGAGGTGTTGGCGCGCGTCTCCACCTTCATTGACGGTGCTACCGTGCAGGCCGTCTCGGGCTTGCCCCCGTTGGAAGGCGTCACAGGCTCATTCGTGTTCGATTCGGGGCGCCTGAAGCGATCGACACTGACCGGTTCGTGGTTGGGTGGTCCAGTGACCCTGCGCGTTGGCGAGCGCCGCGAGACGAGTCAGCGGGTGCTGGCCATTCAGGCGCAGGGAACTCTGGCGGCTCAGCGGCTCGCCACTCTTGCGAATGCAACCGGCACCGTTGAGGGAAGTACAGATTGGACGGGTGAGTTGGCGTACGTACAGGCCGACAGCACTCACGCGCCCCGATGGCGCATGCGCGCGGACTCGAACCTGTTGGGTGTAGTGAGCTCGCTGCCGGATCCCTTCGCGAAGCGATCTGCTGCAGTGGTGCCCGTGCATCTGGAGGTGACGGGCGCGAACGATTCCGGGCAGCTGCGCGCAAGTCTCGGCGATCGCGTGCGCAGCGTTTTCGCTCTCAGGAGAAGTCCAGATGCGGGCTGGGTCGTAGACAGGGGTGCCGTGCGTTTCGGCACGGCGGCGGCTCCTGCCTTGCCTTCGGAACCGGTCGTGTTAGTCCGGGGAAGGGTCAGCCAGCTCGATCTACCCGCGTATGCAGTTGCGTGGACGCGGCTGCGTCGAGATTCGCTGCCGACGATCCGCGCGCAAATGGTCGCCGACGAGATGTTAGTGGGCGGGCGGCGCTACAACGAGGTTTCCCTGCAAGCCGAGCGTACGGGCGCCGGCACCGATCTGTTGATCGATTCGGCCGCGGTCGCGGGCATGGCTCGCTGGCCAACACCCACTGGCGCCACGCAGGCCCACGGCAACACGAACGAGGTGCAGCCCGCCGAACTTCATCTGACGCGGCTCGATTTGCCGGACGGCACCCTTCCGAGCGAGGGAGTCGGGCTCATCGCGGGACTGGCGCCGACCGCATTGCTCTCAGTGGATGAGTTGAATTGGCGGGGCCGCTCGCTCGGACGGTTGACTGCGAACGTGTCAACCGAGGGCAAGCTCGTGGTCATGGATGATGTGCGCCTGGTCAACGGCACCCAGGATGCACATGGGACGTTGCGCTGCCAGACGGCCAAGCCGATGTGTCGATTGAGTTTCGTGGTCGACAGCAGTGACGTCGCCGCAACGCTGGCGGATTTCGGGTTCAGGCCCGATGTGGCGGCGAATGCAGCATCACTCAAAGGCGACGTGGAATGGCGCCCCAGGGCCGATTGGGTTGCCAGCTTGCACGGGACGCTCAGCATGCGGCTCGCCGATGGCAGCCTGCATGGCTCGCGGCGCGCCGATACGGGCACGGACGTGGACGATACCTACCCGTTTGGGCTCCTCGCGGTCCCGGCGCTGGTCAGCGGGCTCGATGTACCTGGAGCCGCTGCCGCATCCCTGACGAAAGAGCAGCGGGAGCTGCACTTCGCACGCCTCGAAGCCGACTTCGAGCTGCGCGACGGACAGGCAACCACGTCGAACCTGCATTTTGATGGCGATGCCGAAATTCTGATGCGGGGGCGGGTGGGCATCGTCTCCCGCGACTATGATCAGCAGGTGTGGGTGCTTCGTGGGGAGGAGCGCTTGCCTGCGGCTGTTCGCCGCTTTGGCGCTACGCCCAGGGTTGCAGCCGCGTGGTTGTCCTTGCGAGACCTATTCGCCGGCAGCGGGGAGCAGGATCGCTCCCAAGCCGTCCTGCGCTTGCAAGGCTCGTGGGACGACCCGATGGTAGTGACAGCGAACTGATCGATGGCGCTTACGCCCTTTCCTGTACATTTTCGATCATGACTTCTTTGACCATGACTGGCATTGCAGCGATCCAAATGACGTCCGGACCGGACGTGGCCGCAAACCTCGAGCAGGCGCAGCCTTTGCTGGAAGAGGCCGCCCGAGCGGGCGCCCGGCTGGCCGTGCTACCTGAAAATTTTGCCTTCATGGGTTTGCGGGACGCGGACAAGCGAGCGGTCGGGGAAACCGAAGGCTCCGGGCCTATACAGGACTTTCTCGCCACGACGGCCAACCGGCTGCGCTTGTGGATCGTCGGAGGGACCATTCCACTGCGAGTGGGTGATGACGGACGCGTGGCGGCCGCTTCGGTGGTATACGACGGCGACGGTAATCGAGTCGCCCGCTACGACAAGATCCACCTCTTTGACGTCGATATTCCGGGTCGCGCGGAAGCCTACCGGGAATCGGCACATGTAGCTCCGGGGTCCGAGACTGTGGTCGTTGATACGCCCGTGGGGCGTCTCGGTCTGTCCGTTTGCTATGACGTCAGATTTCCAGAGTTGTTTCGTAGTTTGAGCACAGCTGGGGCACAAATCCTGACCGTGCCCTCTGCCTTCACGAGTCCGACGGGACGTGCGCACTGGGAAACCCTGATGTGTGCCCGTGCGATCGAAAATCTGTGTTATGTCGTCGCCCCCGCGCAGTCGGGATTTCATCCCAACGGCCGTGAAACCTACGGCGACAGCATGATCGTCGACTATTGGGGCCGCGTCATGCAGCGCTTGCCGCGCGGCCGAGGTTGTATCACGGCGCAGATCGATCTGCAGCGCCAGGCGGAGGTTCGGCAGAGCTTCCCGGCGCTGCAGCATCGTGTTCTGCAGGAGTCTCGACACTAATGATGGACAGATCCGCAATGAACGTCCCCACAGCACCTGCCAGTTCCAACATCGATGCGCTCGGCATTGCCCGCAACCTGATACTGCGGCCGAGCGGCCTCGATGACAGCCGCCTGGATCGGATCTTCGCCGGCGTGCTCACTCATTCCGTCGATTTCGCCGATTTGTATTTCCAACTCTCGCACGAGGAGGCCTGGTCGCTCGAAGACGGTATCGTCAAGGACGGCAGCGCCAGCATCGAGCAGGGCGTGGGTGTGCGGGCTCTGGCCGGCGAGAAGACCGGCTTCGCGTACTCCGATGAAATCGTTCTACCGGCTCTCGAGGAAGCCTCGCGGGCTGCGCGGGCTATCGCAGTTCAGGGTGGCAACCAACAGGTGCGTGCCTGGCAGTCGAAAATCGGGCACGAGCTGTATCTGCCTGCCGATCCCGGCGCCGGCCTGACCGATCAGGAGAAGGTCGCATGGCTCGAGCGCGTTGACCGCGAAACGCGCCGCCTCGATCCTCGCATCGTGCATGTGACCGCAAGCGTCACCGCTGTTCATGAAGTCGTGCTCATTGCCACGAGCGACGGCGAGCTCGCGGCGGATGTCCGGCCGCTCGTGCGCTTCAACGTCTCGGTGCTGGTCGAACAGAACGGCCGGCGGGAGCAGGGTTACGCAGGTAGCGGTGGCCGCTTCTCCCTGGCCGACCTCGTCGCAGGCGACAAGCCGCTGGCGCTCGGCCGCGAAGCTGTGCGCCAGGCGCTGGTCAACCTGGAAGCCGTTCCTGCGCCGGCCGGATCGATGACTGTGGTTCTCGGGGCCGGTTGGCCGGGCATCCTGCTGCACGAGGCGATTGGGCACGGCCTGGAAGGTGACTTCAACCGCAAGGGCACCTCGGCGTTTGCGAACCGGATCGGCGAGCGCGTGGCCTCCCCCGGATGCACGATCGTTGACGATGGCACTCTTTCGCGGCGCCGCGGGTCACTGAACATCGACGATGAAGGCACGCCGACGCAGTGCACGACGCTGATCGAGGACGGCGTGCTGCGCGGCTACATTCAGGACAAGCTGAACGCCCGGCTGATGGGTGCGCAGCCGACCGGTAACGGGCGGCGTGAGTCGTTTGCACATCTTACTCTGCCCCGCATGACCAACACTTACATGCGCCCCGGTCCGCATGATCCCCAGGAGATTATCCGTTCGGTTGAGCGCGGCATCTATGCAGTCAACTTCGGTGGCGGCCAGGTTGACATCACGTCCGGCAAGTTCGTGTTCTCGGCAAGCGAGGCCTATGCCATAGAAAACGGCAAGCTCGGGGCTCCGCTCAAGGGTGCGACGCTCATTGGCAACGGCCCGGATGTGCTCACGCGGGTGAGCATGGTCGGGAACGACCTGAAGCTCGACGATGGTGTTGGTACATGCGGCAAGGACGGGCAGAGCGTTCCCGTCGGCGTGGGCCAGCCCACACTGCGAATCGATGGACTCACGGTGGGCGGTACCGGCTGAAACGCCGTGTTTTCAGGCTAAAAGACAGGCTTTTGAGCTTGCATTCGCGTTTCTCGCCGCAGTGGCCAGGAACGCGCTCTCCCCAGATTCAACATGTTGGATCACAGTAGCGGCGCGGATGGAGCAGGATGCTCCTTGCGGGGAGATGGGCGCTGCGCTCGCTATCAACTCTCGATGCGCAGGCACGCGCAGTCCGTGCGCCGAGCAGACGGCGAGTGGTTTTCTTCCTCACCACTCGCTGTCTGCGACGTGCGACGCTTTGACAACGCGCGTCCAATGTTGTGCATTTGTGTCAGTAAGGTACGGTCTGTGTGCATGACGAGTCGGACATAATTTTTCCACGTCGTGAACGTGCGTCCGATTCCGATGTCTTTGGTGGTGAACGTAGCGAAGCTGTGACGGCCTGCACGCCGCGCGCATCGATGGGCCCGTAGCTTGCTCGCTCGAATTCGTTTCACCGCAGTTGAGGATTGAATGATGCACGCTGAGCCCACACTCGCCGACACGCAGAAACTCGAGGTCCCCACAGAGCTGATGAGAGTGCTCAACAGCGGCGCGCACAAATCGAAAACCGATTACGGCATCGAGGCGCTGAAGCCCTCGCTGCTGGGACGCCTGATTGAAAAGCTGATCGGCCCCAAGAACTGAAAATCGAGCGCTGCCGGGCCCCCACGGGCGGCGGGAACACACCCGCTCCCGTCCGGGGCATAGGCGCCCTGCAGCGCTGGAGTTCGCGCCCGGACGTGGGGCAGGCTAGGATGGCCGCATGTCACGTACCGGAAAGCGCCTATCCCGGCCTCTGTACGAAGTGCTGCCATGGGTATACGTGGCAGGCGGGGCCGCTGCGCTTTTCGGAAGCTATGTGAGCCCATACAGGGTACTCAGCCTCACAGTCGGCGTATTGGGCCTCGTAGGCGTTCTGGGAGGCATCGTGGTCCTGTTGCGCCGGCGCGATTTCCGCGAGATGCAGTCGCACTACGGCAAGCCGGATGCCCTGCGGGACTTGGATAAGGACTAACGCACAGGACCCGTCCCGCAGCGCGAAGACAGCAGGCCTCGACGGCCTTCCTGGCTGACAAGGTCCCGCGGGCTATTCGAGCTGCTCTTCATCCACGACGCCCGTATCCACCACTCCGGTTTGGATGTGAACGCCGGGCACTGTGTCCGTCATCGCGGCACGCGTCCGTGCCATCCGCTCATCGACATAGATCAGCTCGTGCTTGCCGATCACTACAACGTCACCGTCATTCAGATAGTGGCGACGTACCCGCTTGGATTTCACGTAAATGCCGTTCGTGCTGTTCAGATCTTCGATCACGCTGGAGTGCATCGTCGTGACGATCTGGCAGTGATGTCGGCTTACAAAGCGGCTATCGATCTGCAAATCATTGTCGGGCGTGCGGCCAACGATGATGCGCCCAACGCGCAGCATGCGCTCTTCGACGGTGCGTCCGTCAGTCGCCACGAGCAGGCGGCCATGAATGGGTTGGCCGTTGTCGGCGTGAGCGGCGCCGCCGCCCGGTGATGACTCCGACAGGCGCGGCTCGACCGGCACCTTCATCTGCAGCGCGTTGCGCGCAGAGTATTCGACCCACTGCAGCTCTTCGATGGCCTGATGGATGTCGGCAAGCGTGACCGTGTCCCGATCCGCGGTGAATGCGGCCATCATTGCGGTGTCACACAGTGTGTTGACCAGTCGCGGCACGCCACCGGTATAACGGAAGATATCCGGGTAGGCTTCCTCGGCAAAGATCTGACGATCACCACCGCCTGCAACTTCCAGACGATGCTGGATATAGGCGCGCATCTCCGGCGCCGATAAGGTGGTCAGATGGAATCGCAGGCGTATGCGCTGGGTAAGCTGTATCAGCTCGGGTGCGTCGAGCTTTTCATTGAGCTCAGGCTGTCCGGCCAGAATGATCCGCAACACCTTCTCTTTGGTGGTCTCCACCCCGGAGAGCAGGCGAATCTCCTCGAGGACGCGCATCGACAGGTTCTGCGCCTCGTCCACGATGAGCAGCACCTTGCGGCCGGCCGCGTACTGCTCGATCAGGAAGTTGTTGAGCGTCGCAATCAGCTCGGCCTTCTTCATCTTGAAGGGCGAGAAGCCGAACTGCACCAGCACGGCCTGCAGGAAATCGATCGCCGAAACCTGAGTCTGGTTGATCTGCGCGATCACGACATCGGACTGGATTTCCTTCAGGAAGGATTCGATCAGGGTGGTCTTGCCCGAGCCGATCTCGCCGGTGATCACGACGAAGCCGTCCGTGAACCAGATCGTCGACTCCATGTACGCCTTTGCGCGGGCGTGCTGCTTGGACAGGTACAGGAACTGCGGGTCCGGACTCAGCCGGAACGGCAGCTCCTTCAGTTTGAACGGATCAAGATACATGCGTGCTCGTACGGGATTGCGCCGGTAGCCGGCGCGTTGCGTTTGTTAGCTGTTGGCGTGCGTACCGCGCAAAAGGCCGGCAGTCGCGAATTCCTACGACCTTTGCCGATCTTAAGGGATGGCCACCCCGGGCGCCAATTGTGCGAGCAACCGGCGTGCCCGCCGGTCCCGGGCTGCGGCGCTGCCCTCGACCACAGTGCAGTGTCCGAGCTTGCGGCCGGCACGTGGCTGCTTACCATAGTCATGCAGATGTACGCCCCCTCCCGCCAGGACCGTGTCCCGTTCCGGCAAGGTCCCGATCAGGTTGATCATGGCGCTGAAGCCGCGTGGCTGCGTGGAGCCCAGCGGCAGGTCGAGAATGGCGCGCAGGTGATTCTCGAACTGGCTGGTGACGGCGCCTTCGATGGTCCAGTGGCCCGAGTTATGGACGCGGGGCGCCATCTCGTTGGCAATGAGTTTGCCGCCACGGACGAAGAACTCGATCGTCAGGATTCCCGAATAACGGAAATGTGCAAGCACCCGTTCCAGGTAGCTTGCCGCGAGCCGTTGCCAGCGTGGTGGCCCGTAGGGGGCACGTGTCAGGCGCAGGATGCCTTCCGAGTGGACATTGCCGTTCAGCGGGTACACGGCGGTCTCGCCGCGCGGACTGCGGGCGCCAATGATGGACACTTCACAATCGAAGGGGATCATCTCTTCGTACAAGAGTGGCGCCGCGCCTAATTGCTCCCAGGCTCGCTCGGCATCCTCCGGTGTTCGCACGACCGCCTGCCCTTTGCCGTCATAACCCAGGCGCCGCGTCTTGATGACAGCAGGAAGGCCGATCTCCCGCATTGCGCGGGTGAGCTGTGCGCGCGAACCAACTGCGTGCCAGCGCGTTGTTGGGATCTTCAGGCGCTCGAACAACTTCTTTTCGCTGACCCGGTCCTGTGCGGCTGCCAGGGCGGGAATCGGCGGCGATATCTTCGTTGTACCCTGCAGTGCGCGCAAGCTTTCGACCGAGATGTTCTCCCAATCGAAGGTGACGACTTCGGATCGTTGTGACAGCTCGGCGAGGAGTCTGGCGTCCGTGAAGGGGCCGTGCAGCACTGGTGCGACACGGCCGGCGGGTGCGTCAGCCGCCGGATCGAGCAGCAGGAAGTCCAGTCCGAGCGGATAGCCCGCCAAAGCAAGCATCTGGCCGAGCTGGCCAGCGCCCACGATGCCTACGGTCATGCTTTGTTAGTCGCGCGCGGATCGGGGTTGTCGAGCACACCGGCGGTCTGTCGCTCGCGGAAAGAGTCGAGCGCGGCAGCCACTGCCGGGTGCTTGTTCGCGAGGATGGCGGCTGCGCACAGCGCAGCGTTGGTTGCACCTGCAACTCCTATCGCAAAGGTCGCGACCGGAATGCCCGCGGGCATCTGCACAATCGACAGCAAGGAGTCCATGCCGCCCAGTGATTTCGATTGAACCGGTACGCCCAATACGGGCAGGCTGGTTTTGGATGCAGTCATTCCCGGCAGATGGGCCGCTCCACCCGCACCTGCAATAATCACTTCGAGACCGCGCGCACGGGCACTCGAGGCGTACTCGAAGAGCAGGTCAGGTGTGCGGTGCGCGGAAACGACCCGTACCTCGTGGGGAATGGCGAGCTTGTCGAGCAGATCGGCGGCTGACTGCATCGTCTCCCAGTCGGAGGTCGAGCCCATGATGATGCCAACGAGTGGTTTCATCGGCAGCATTGTAGCGAGGAGCCTCACTTGTCGCTCGCTCTCGACTTTCTATGGCTCATCCTCGACAGGTGGCTCGTTCTCGAACAGCGTCCGCAGCGCCCGGAACAATTCGCGTCCAGCCACCCCCGCTCCTGCGCGTGCCCGCTCGGATTGCGCAGCGCTGATCCGGCGCATCCACTCTGTGCGGTCCAACCCCGGACGCCAACGCTCTAGCTCTTCTAGTGCAGCACTTCCTTCAGCTATCAGCTTCTCGCGCCAGGCTTCCAGGCGCTTGAAACGCTTTGCCTCGAGCGCCGACTGCTCGCCGCGCGCCGCTAGAGCCGCACGAATGGGCTCGGGATCGATGTCACGCATCAGCTTGCCGATGTATTGACGTTGCCGGGCACCGCCGCCCCGACTTGGGGTACGACGGGCGTCGCGAATGGCGTCGAGCAGGCGCTCGGGAAGATCGAGCGCCACGAGGTCGGAGTCGCGCAACTCTATGAGGGTCTCGCCCAGGTCTTGGGCGGCGTGAGCGGCGCGTTTGCGCTCGCTCTTGCTGGGCCTGTCGTCGAAATCCTCGTCGTCCTCTTTACGCGCCGTCACGGCATCTCCATGGTCCTGTCACTGGTACAATTCTGCCCTACTACGGGTCAAACAAGCTTCAACTGATGCAACAGGCCGCGGCCGACGAGAAAGGGACTGCGCAACTGCGCGAGGTCATCGAGTTTGTGCTCGCGGAGGCAGCGCGCCAGGGAGCAACGCAGGTTGCGGCCGATGCGAGCACCAACCAGGGCCTCGGCGTGACGGCACGTCTCGGTGAGGTGGAGACCGTGGAGTATCAGCGTGACCGGGGATTGGGTGTCACGGTTTATTTCGGTCACCGTAAGGGTTCGGCGAGTACCGCGGACCTGGGAATGAGCGCAGTACGCGATACGGTCGAGAAAGCTTGCACCATCGCTCGATACACGGCTGAAGATCCCTTTTCGGGGCTGGTGGATCCGGAGGCGCTCGCGCGCGACATACCCGACCTGGACCTGGACCATCCCTGGTCGCTGGCCCCCGAGGAGGCAATCGAGCTCGCCCGGCGTTGCGAAGCTGCCGGGCTCGCTGTTGACTCCCGGATCACCAATTCCGAAGGCGCTTCGGTGAACACTCAGCGGCACCTGGGCGTGTACGGCAACTCGCTGGGTTTTCTCGCCAGTTCCACCGGTACCAGCCATTCGATCAGCTGCTCGCTGATCGCGCAGCAGGGCGAGGAGATGCAGCGCGACTATTGGTACAGCAGCGCGCGTGATTCGGCCGACCTGGATACTCCCGAGTCGATCGGCCGTCGCGCGGGTGAGCGCGCGGTCGCGCGCCTGGGGTCGCGCAAGCTGACGACGCGCAAGGCACCCATCGCCTACTCGCCAGACATGGCGCGCGGCCTGTTCCGACATTTCATCGGCGCGATCCGGGGTGCGAGCCAGTATCGGAAGGCCTCATTCCTGTTGAATGCCGCCGGCCAGGAGATCTTCCCAACATTCCTGCAGATGCAGGAGCGGCCTCATATCCCCAAGGGACTTGCCAGTGCTCCCTTCGATGGAGAAGGAGCCGCGACACATGATCGCGACCTGGTACGTGACGGCGTTCTTCAGGGCTATGTGCTGGGAAGCTACTCCGCGCGCAAGCTTGGACTGAAGACAACAGGCAATGCCGGAGGCATTCACAATCTCATCGTTGCGGCACCCGGCAAGGCGCTGGACATGGAGAGTTTCCTCATACGCATGAATACCGGCCTGTTGGTCACCGAGATGATGGGCCAGGGGGTCAACGGCGTAACGGGTGATTACTCGCGCGGCGCCAGTGGTTTCTGGGTGGAGAACGGGGCCATTGCGTTCCCGGTGCACGAAGTCACGATTGCCGGCAACCTGAAACAGATGTATCGCGACATCGTCGCGCTCGGCAATGACATCGATGTCCGGGGCGGAATCCGCACCGGCTCGGTGCTCATCGGCGAAATGACGATCGCGGGAAATTAACAGTGAGCGTTAATTGGGACGCCTCGGTCAATTCTGCGGAAATCGCGAGCCTTTCCAACACCTACCCGGCAAAAACCACGCTTTTTGCCGGGCGTCAATTGGGACGCTTCGGTCAATTCTGCGGAAATCGCTTGCGATTTCCGCCCATGAAATTAGGTTCGTCGACGCTGACGGGGCGGGGTGTTTCCTCCACCAGGTCCCTGAGGGTCAGCTCGCCGCAGCGGTTGCGGCGCAGCTCGTCGAGACCCGCCGTCAACCTGTCGACCGCGGGGATGGGCATGCTTCGCGGCTCGAAGTGCCCGCTGCGCTGATTACGGGCTATCTCGAGTATTTCATTCACGGTGACGTGCCCGATGTCTTTGGCGCAGAGCAGCTCGTCTTCATCGGTGACTATCACGAGCCCGGCCGCCTCGAGCGCTGTGGCCATTTTGGCGACCGCGATGCCCGGCAGCCCCAGCTCGCGCGCGAGCTGGTTGACCGTCCAGCGCTTGCCGCCGGTCAGATGCGCACGACCGACGAAGTACATCATCTTGATGGCCAGTTGCTCGATCTCGACGCAGGAGAGGCGCAGCTCCTGCAGCCCGAGCCGCAGGTAGGTTGGATTCTGGACGTAGAACGACAACTGTGCGCCGGCGAGCAGGATCAGCCAGCCAAGGTAGGTCCACAACAGGGCTGCAACGATGAACGCAAAACCCGCATACACGATCGTGAGCCGCGTCGAGTAGACCACGAACGCTGTGAACATCTTGCCGACGGCCGCCCACAGAACGCCCCCAGCCACGGCGCCCGTCAGCGCCGCGCGCCATTGCACCCGGGTGTTTGGAACAAACATGTACATGCCCGTGAAGAACGCCGTGACCATGGCGTAAGGGGCGAGTGCTATCAGTGTTCCCGGCAGCCGCTGCAGGAACGGCATTTTCGCAACGGTCTGCACCGGTGCGCTGCCGATGGTGGCATGCGAAAGCCCGATGAATCCGACGAGCAGTACCGGGCCGACGACGAGCAGTGTCAGGTATTCGGCGATTCGCCTTGCAAAGCTGCGCGGTTGCTCGACCCGCCACAGGAAGTTGAAACTGTCTTCGACTTTCTTGATCGTGCCCAGCAGTGTCCAGGCGAGCAGGGCGAAACCGACCGAGCCCACCACGCCGCTGCTGATGCGGTCGGCGAATTGCATGACGCGCGCTGTCAGCTCGGTTGCCGCCTGCGCGCCCACCGGCCGGAAGAATTCATAGACGATGGGCTGCAGGTCACGATGCGCGCCAAACACTTTGAGGATGGCGAAACTGAAGGCCACCAGCGGAATCAGCGATAACAGCGTCGTGTAGACCAGGCCCATGGCGCGCAGGTTGATATCGCCGCGCCACAGATCGCGGATCACGGCATAGGGATAACGCAATGTGCGGATCAGGAGCGCGAGCAGCCCCGCTCGGGTCGAGGCAGGCCCGAAAAAGCACCAGTCGAGGAAAGCCCAGATCCGTTGCATCATCGGAGGCTGTAACCCAAAGCCGCAGTCATCAGTGTACAGGTAACATTGCCCGAATGACCTCATCCGCCGGGTTCCCGCAACGCATCGTCTGTCTGACAGAGGAGACGACCGAGACCTTGTACCTCCTCGAGGAGGACTGGCGGATCGTCGGTATTTCGGGCTTTACCGTGCGGCCCGCCAGGGCGCGCAAGGAGAAGCCGCGGGTCTCTGCGTTCACGAGCGCGAAGATCGGGCGCATCGTCGAGCTGCAACCCGACCTCGTCCTGGGCTTTTCCGATCTGCAGGCCGACATTGCCGCAGAGCTGGTCCGTGCCGGGATCGAAGTGCACGTATTCAACCATCGAAGCGTCGCAGAGATTCTCCGCATGATCCGCGCGCTCGGCGGAATGATCGGTTGCGAGGCGAAAACGCGGGTTCTGGTTGAGCGGTTGAGCGCGGGTCTCGAGGATGTACGGCAGCGCGCGGCGGGGCTGTCCCGGCGGCCGCGGGTTTATTTCGAGGAGTGGGATGAGCCGCAGATCTCAGGCATCCGGTGGGTTTCGGAGCTGATCGGGTTGGCCGGTGGCGAGGATTGTTTTCCGGAGTTGTCCGTTCAGTCCCTCGGGCGCAATCGCATCCTGGCCGATCCGTTGGAAGTACCGCGGCGCGCACCTGACATCATTCTCGGGTCGTGGTGCGGAAAGAAGTTTCAACCTGCTCAAGTCTCCGCGCGGCCCGGCTGGGCGGACATTCCCGCGGTCCGTGACGGTTATGTGCGGGAGATCAAGTCGGCGATCATTCTGCAGCCGGGACCGGCCGCGTTGACGGAGGGCGTGCGGGCGATACAAGGTGTGATTGAAGAGTGGGCGGGCGACCGCCGCCCCTGACGATACCAACACGGGGCGCCAAACGAAGCGCCGGTGCGGATTCTGCCGAAATGGCCCCACCCGATACCAACCCGGCAAAAACCACGCTTTTTGCCGGGCGCTAAACGAAGCCTCGGTGGCGGATTCTGCCGAAATGGCCCCACCC
>Ga0307511_10000234_pt1 | contig 56601 bp, 46 predicted proteins | sample 13_EM_MG_FD_200266 | JGI IMG/M metagenome (GOLD analysis project Ga0307511, IMG submission 200266) | Populus trichocarpa ectomycorrhiza microbial communities from riparian zone in the Pacific Northwest, United States - 13_EM | ecosystem: Host-associated > Plants > Roots > Unclassified | place... | reverse complement strand
GCGCTCCCGCACATTCAAGCCGCGCTCAGTTTCAGCACCACCGACCTCACATGGGTCGTCAGTGCCTACACGCTCACCTTCGGTGGCCTGCTGCTTCTCGGCGGCCGGGCCGGCGACATCCTCGGCCGGCGCCGGGTGTTCATCACCGGCATCCTGCTCTTCACCTTCGCCTCGCTGCTCGGCGGACTCGCCCAGGAACCCTGGCAGTTGCTGGCCGCTCGCGTCCTGCAGGGCGTGGGTGGCGCGATCGCGTCGCCCACCTCGCTGGCGCTCATCACCACCACGTTCCCCGAAGGCCCGGAACGCAACAGGGCGTTCGGCGTCTTCGCCGCGGTCTCGGCGGGCGGCGGCGCGATCGGCCTGCTCGCGGGCGGCATGCTCACCGAGTGGCTCGACTGGCGCTGGGTGCTGTTCGTCAACGTGCCGATCGGCCTGCTGATCGCCGTACTCACACCGCTGTACATCAACGAGTCCGAACGGCACACCGGCCGGTTCGACATCGCGGGCGCGCTGACCTCGACGACGGGAATGGCATCCCTCGTCTACGGCTTCATCCGCGCGGCGGACAAGGGTTGGCGCGACAGCCTGACCATCGGGTCCTTCGGCGCGGCGGCCGTCCTGCTGGTGGCCTTCGTGATCATCGAGTCCAGGGCCAAGGAACCGATCACCCCGCTCAGGATGTTCGCCGACCGCAACCGCTCGGGCACGTACGTGATCATGCTGAGCCTGGCCGCCGCGATGTTCGGCATGTTCTTCTACATCGTGCTCTTCGTGCAGAACGTGCTGGGGTACAGCCCGATCCAGGCGGGTCTCGCCTTCCTGCCGGTGACGGTCGTGATCGCGGCCGGCGCGGGACTGTCCCAGCAGTTCCTGCCACGGTTCGGACCACGGCCGTTCATGCTCGTCGGCTCGGCCCTCGCGGTGATCGGGCTGGCCTGGCAGACCCTCATCAGCTCGGACAGTTCGTACGTCGGCGGAGTGCTCGGCCCCATGCTGGTGTTCGGCTTCGGCATGGGCCTGAACTTCGTGACGCTGACGATCACCGCGGTGTCCGGGGTCGCCCCGCGCGAGGCGGGCGCGGCGTCCGCGTTGCTCAACGCCATGCAGCAGGTGGGCGGTTCGCTCGGTCTGTCCATCCTGACCACGGTGTTCGGCTCGGCCAGCAGGGACGAGGCGAAGAAGCAGCTGCCGAAGTTCCTGGCCAATGGATCGGCGGAGCAGAAGCAGGAGTTCGCCAAGTCGCATCAACTGCCCGCGCCTTGGGGGCACGAGGTGCTCGCGCACGGCATCTCGACGGCCTTCATCCCGGCCGCCGCGATGGCCGTACTCGCCCTGGTCACCGCCTGGCTGGTGATCCGGGTCCGCAAGAGCGACCTCGACGCCCTCGCGGGCACGGCGGGTCCGGGGATCGGCTGACCGGTCGGGCCCGGCCAGGGCCCGACCGACCGGCAGCAACACCGGCATCGACGAAAACCTCATAACCACCCCCACACCCTTCACGCCCTGCCTGTCCTGTGTGGACCCATGTGTCACACAGCAGCTGCCAGGACAACGGCCGGACGGTCACGCAGAGTTCCCGGCGGGCACAGAGAGTTTCCTTCGCGTGCGGGTGGCACTGCCGGTCGGGAAATCGGAGGCGTCAGACAGCCGTCGGCGCCCAGCCCGGCAGCGCCTCCGTCCGCTCCACCCACTCGGCAGGCGGCGTCCCGGCCTTCCCGCCGGCGATCACGCCGCCCACGATGGCGCAGGTGGTGTCCACGTCCCCGCCGACCTGCGCGGTGGTCCAGAACGCCTGCGCGTAGTCGCCGAGGCCGCGAGCGGCCGACCAGAGCGCGAAGGGGACCGTGTCGTGCGCTGTCGTACGGCGTCCGCAGCCCAGCACCGCCGCGACGGTGTCGACATCGGCGTAGTCGAGCATGTCGCGGGCGCGCCGCAGTCCCGTGCCGACCGCGCTCTTGGGGAGGAGGGCGATGACGCCGTCGAGGAGCGCCTCGGCGCTGGGCGGGCCGCCGGGGGCGGCGGCCAGTGCAGCCGCCGCGGCGACGGCCATGGCGCCGACGACGCCTTCACGGTGCTGGTGCGTGGGGTAGGCCGAGATCTCGGCCTGGTGGGTCGCCTGCTCGGGGTCGTCCGCGTACCAGGCGCCCAGGGGTGCGATCCGCATCGCCGCGCCGTTGCCCCATGAGCCCTGTCCGTTGAAGAGCGCGGCGGACAGCTCGCGCCAGTCGCCGCCTTCCCGGACGAGGCGCAGCAACCGGTTGACGGCGGGGCCGTAACCGCGGTCGAAGTCGTGGTGCTGTGCGAAGGAGTGGGCCAGGGCGTCCTGGTCGACGCGCAGGTGGGCGGCGAGGACCGCGACCACGGAGCAGGCCATCTCCGTGTCGTCCGTCCACTGCCAGGGCGCCGGGGGCAGCTCACGGCGCTTGAGGAGCGGGTAGTTCACGGGCACGAAGAACTGGGAGCCCAGCGCGTCCCCCACGGCGAGTCCGCGCAGGCTGGCCAGGGCGCGGCCCAGGCGCCCGCCGGGAGAGTCAGGAGAATCGGAAGGGTTGGGAGAGTCGGAAGAGTTCGAATAGGAGTCGGCTGTCATCGGTCCGCCAGCCTACCCACTTATCCCGTACGGCTCCGGATCCCGCCAGCTGTCGAACGGCCTGTCCAGCGCGTACCGGCCGTCGTCCCCCAGAACGAGCATCCGCATCTCGGCGTTCCCCGGATTGGACAGCGACTCGAACTCCGCGACCGTCCAGTGGAACCAGCGCATGCAGAAGAGTCGCATCGCCAGGCCGTGCGTCACCAGGAGTACGTTGGGCGGGTGGTCCGGGGCCTCGAAGCTGCGGTACAGGCTCTCCAGGAAGCCTCCGACCCGGTCGTAGACGTCGGCGCCGGACTCGCCCTGGGCGAAGCGGTAGAAGAAGTGCCCATAGGCGTCCCGGTACGCCTTCTGGAGGCGTACGTCGTCCCGGTCCTGCCAGTTCCCCCAGTCCTGTTCGCGGAGCCGGGGTTCCTCGCGTACGCGTACGAGGTCGGGGTCGAGATGGAAGGCCCGGAAGGTCTCGTGGGTGCGGCGGTACGGGGAGACGTACACGCTGATGCGCTCGCGGCCGAACACCTCCCGCAGCCGCTTGCCGGTCTCCTCGGCCTGACGCCATCCCTGGTCGGTCAGCGCCAGGGCATGGTCGGGTTCACGCTCGTAGACGGTGTCATCAACATTGCCCGTTGACTCGCCGTGCCGGACAAGGACGATGCGCCGTGGTCGTGCCATGCCAAAACCCTAGATCCAGTGGTGGCATATCGAGCACTCGTACGGGCTCCATACGGCGTAGGTCACACGAATTCTGCCCGATGGGCCACATAGGGGCGCCCGATTCACACACCGGGACGTCGGTGACGGCACTCCCGTCAGTTCGGAATTCAAACCGTCCAGCTCGGTTCCAGCTCCACGATGTCCCCCGTGAGGGACGCCACGTCCGCCTCGATCTGGGCCCTCAGTGCGAGCCGTTCCACTCGCTCGGTGCGGTATTTGCCGTGTTCGGCGGCCGAGTGCCACATCGACAGCACCATGAACTCGTGCCCCGGGGCCTCGCCGAACAGCCCGCGGAGCATGCCGGGGGAGCCGGCCATCGCGGGGTTCCACACCTTCTCCTGCATCAGCGTGAAGTGCTCGGCGCGCTCCTCGTGGACACGGCACAGGGCCACCCGCACCAGATCGGCGTCGGTGAAGCGCGGCTCGAAGCCGGTCTTCACATCGAAACGATGGTCGAACAGCTTGACCTGCGAGTCCTTGAAGGTGCCCGCCTGGGCCGACGCCAGCCGGTCGTGGGATCGGGCCATGAAGGAGTCGTAGAAGGCACGGCTTTCCCAGAACGCGAAAATGTGTGCCACTCCCGGCCGCGCTCTGCTCCAGCCTCCCCCCTGTCCCCGAAATCCCGGCTCCCCCAGAAGCCCCGCCCACTTTCGCTGCCCGCGCTCGAAGCCGCGGCGGTCCATCACGGTGCAGCGAATCCACTTGACCAGCACCGCGCCATCGTAAGGCCCCGGAGCGTGGCGCTGGTCACGCTCCGGCGGAGATCGTCCGCGCATACGCCCCCGCGCGCGTGGCACGATGGACAACGAACGCTGATCGCCCGGCAGTTGGGGCGCGCGATCGAGGCGCACGGGGAAGGGGAACTGTGGTGAACGGCCTCAACAAGGGGATCCGCAAGGCGGAAGTCGGTCTCCAGTGGGATCCGAGTCCCACCGGGCAACCGCCTGTCGACCTGGACATCGTCGCCACCACGTATGTGGCGAGTGATCTCTACGGCACTCCCGCGTACGCGGTGTACTTCGACAGCCGGTCCCCCGACGGCACCATCTATCTCAACCGGGACAGCAAGGACGGCAAGGGCTTCGGCTGGGACGAGGTCATGACGCTGGAGCTCGACCGGCTCGCCGACCGGTACGCGCGCGTAGTGGTCGGTGTCGTCATCCAGCAGCGGGTGGCCCACCGCACATTCGTGAACGTCCTCAACCCGAAGCTGCGCATCCGCGAGGGATACAGCGTCCTCACCGAGGAGGACTTCGGTGACGTCCTCGGTGCGACGGCGGCGACGGTCGGGGAGTTCACCCGGGACGAGTCCGGAAGCTGGGACTTCCATCCCGGCATCCAGGGCTTCGACGACGACCCGACGACCTTCACCAGGACGATGGGCAGAGCTCGGCAGTCCTGAGCACTGCCCCGGGCAACGTGTCAGCCGGCGGTCCAGCCCGGGACCGTCGGCAGCACCTCCTCGGCGATGCGGAACAACGCCTCGTCGTCCGGCGGCACGTCGTCCTGCCGCCAGATGGATATCTCGAAGGAGTCGCCGCCGTCCTTGGCGCTCGTGGAGACCAGCAGGCTGCGCGCGATGCCTCCGGGGCCCGTACTGGCCTTGCCGCCACCGAGGTTGAAGCTGATGGCGATGGTCCGGTCCGAGTAGAGGACGGCCGGGTGTCCCAGGACCTTCTTCACCTGCGAGGTCGAGTCCACGTAGCGGGCCGCCTGAGCGACGGGGATGTCGTCGTAGGACGCCGACAGCCGCACGGAGTACGTCCTCAGGTCTACGTCGGCCTCAGGACTGGCGATCTTGGTGCCGCCTGCCAGGGTCATCCAGCCCGCGCTGCCCGAGGCGGTCTCCGCGTGTTCGTCCGGCGTCCCCAGGAGCACCGGAAGGTCCGCACGGTTCAGCGCGGTGCAGAGCGCTGTCGGCGAGACGTACTTCGCCGGCAGGGTTTTGTCCGTACTCGCCGAGCAGATCGCCGGCTTGGTGTCCTGCGTCGTCTTCGGCAGGACTCCCCCGAGCCCCCACAGACCACCCACGACACCGCCGACCACCACTACCGCCGCGACTGCCTGGGCCCCCGCCCGCATACCCTTTTCGGGCTCGACGAAATCGTCGGCCATGTCCCCCCACCCTCCCCTGTGCGCACGCTATGCGCGCTGAGGGAGATTAACTGCTGATCGTTCTGCTGGGAAACCGGATTCTCCCCGGGGCGGGAAAAGCCGAGGGCGGCGAAGCCGGAATACCGACTCCACCGCCCTGACCAGCTAGTTCACTTCAAGCAGATGCCCTGGCTCAGCTGCACCCACTGGTCGAGCCGCATCCCTCGCAGATGTAGCAGGAACCGGCCCGCTGCATCTTCGTGCCGCAGGAGAAGCAGAGCGGGGCGTCGGCCTGGATGCCCAGCTGCATCTCCACCAGCTCGGCGCTGGTGTGCGCCTGCTGCGGAGCGGGCTTGGCCGCCTCGGCCACGGCCTTCGGCGCGGCCACGGCCTTCAACTCCTGGGCGCGCGGCGCCGACTGGGCCAGGCCCTCCACGTCGACCTCGTCCTCCGTCGGCTCGTACGAACCGGTCTCCAGGTGACGCTGACGCTCCTCGGCGGAGTGGATGCCGAGTGCGGAGCGCGTCTCGAAGGGGAGGAAGTCGAGTGCCAGGCGTCGGAAGATGTAGTCGACGATCGACTGCGCCATCCGCACGTCCGGGTCGTCCGTCATGCCGGCCGGCTCGAAGCGCATGTTGGTGAACTTCGAGACGTACGTCTCCAGGGGGACGCCGTACTGCAGGCCTACGGAGACGGCGATCGAGAAGGCGTCCATCATGCCGGCGAGGGTGGAGCCCTGCTTGGACATCTTCAGGAAGACCTCGCCGAGACCGTCGTCCGGGTAGGAGTTGGCGGTCATGTAACCCTCGGCGCCGCCGACAGTGAAGGAGGTCGTGATGCCCGGGCGGCCCTTGGGGAGACGCTTGCGGACGGGGCGGTACTCGACGACCTTCTCGACCGCGGTGCGGATGGTCTCCTCGGCCTTGGCGGTGACCTCGACCTTCTCCTTCTCCTTGGTCTTCGCGGAGAGGGGCTGGCCGACCTTGCAGTTGTCGCGGTAGATCGCGAGCGCCTTGACGCCCATCTTCCACGCCTCGAAGTAGACCTCTTCGACGTCCTCGACGGTCGCCGTCTCCGGCAGGTTGACCGTCTTGGAGAGCGCGCCGGAGATCCAGGGCTGGATGGCGGCCATCATGCGGACGTGGCCCATCGCGGAGATGGAACGCTCGCCCATGGCGCAGTCGAACACCTCGTAGTGCTCGGTCTTGAGGCCCGGAGCGTCGATCACGTTGCCGTTGTCGGCGATGTGGGCGACGATCGCCTCGATCTGCTCCTCCTGGTAGCCCAGGCGGCGCAGGGCCTGCGGGACGGTGCCGTTGACGATCTGCATCGAGCCGCCGCCGACCAGCTTCTTGAACTTGACCAGGGCGAGGTCGGGCTCAAGTCCGGTGGTGTCGCAGGACATCGCGAGACCGATGGTGCCGGTCGGGGCGATGACGGACGCCTGCGAGTTACGGAAGCCGTTCTTCTCGCCGAGACGCAGCGTGTCCTGCCAGGCCTCCGTGGCGGCGGCCCAGATAGGCGTGTCCAGGTCGTCCACGCGCGGGGCCGTGGTGTTGGCGTCGGCGTGCTGCTTCATGACGCGCAGGTGCGGCTGCTCGTTGCGGGCGTAGCCGTCGTACGGGCCGACGACCGCGGCGAGTTCGGCGGAACGCCTGTACGACGTGCCGGTCATCAGGGAGGTGATGGCGCCGGCGAGCGCACGGCCGCCGTCGGAGTCGTACGCGTGGCCCGTCGCCATCAGCAGAGCGCCGAGGTTGGCGTAGCCGATGCCGAGCTGGCGGAACGCGCGCGTGTTCTCGCCGATCTTCTGAGTCGGGAAGTCCGCGAAGCAGATGGAGATGTCCATCGCGGTGATGACGAGCTCGACGACCTTGGCGAAGCGCTCGACCTCGAAGGACTGGTTGCCCTTGCCGTCGTCCTTGAGGAACTTCATCAGGTTCAGCGAGGCGAGGTTGCAGGACGTGTTGTCCAGGTGCATGTACTCGCTGCACGGGTTCGAGCCGTTGATACGGCCGGACTCCGGGCACGTGTGCCACTGGTTGATGGTGTCGTCGTACTGGATGCCCGGGTCGGCGCACGCCCAGGCGGCCTCGGCCATCTTGCGGAACAGCTGCTTGGCGTCGACCTCCTCGATGACCTCGCCGGTCATACGGGACGTCAGGCCGAACTTGTCGCCGTTCTCGACAGCCTTCATGAACGTGTCGTTCACGCGGACCGAGTTGTTGGCGTTCTGGTACTGCACCGACGTGATGTCGTCGCCGCCCAGGTCCATGTCGAAGCCCGCGTCGCGCAGTGCGCGGATCTTCTCTTCTTCCTTGACCTTGGTCTGGATGAAGTCCTCGATGTCGGGGTGGTCGACGTCCAGGATGACCATCTTGGCCGCGCGGCGGGTGGCACCACCGGACTTGATGGTGCCCGCGGAGGCGTCGGCACCGCGCATGAAGGAGACCGGTCCCGAGGCGTTGCCGCCCGAGGAGAGCAGTTCCTTGGAGGAGCGGATGCGGGACAGGTTCAGGCCGGCGCCCGAACCGCCCTTGAAGATCATGCCCTCTTCCTTGTACCAGTCGAGGATCGACTCCATGGAGTCGTCGACGGCCAGGATGAAGCAGGCCGAGACCTGCTGGGGCTGCGGGGTCCCGACGTTGAACCACACGGGGCTGTTGAAGCTGAAGACCTGGTGCAGGAGGGCGTACGCCAGCTCGTGCTCGAAGATCTCTGCGTCGGCGGGCGAGGCGAAGTACTTGTGGTCCTCGCCGGCCTTCCGATACGTCTTCACGATGCGGTCGATGAGCTGCTTGAGGCTCACCTCGCGCTGCGGAGTGCCCACGGCACCGCGGAAGTACTTGCTGGTGACGATGTTGACCGCGTTCACCGCCCATTCGGCGGGGAACTCGACGCCACGCTGCTCGAAATTGACCGAGCCGTCGCGCCAGTTGGTCATGACGACGTCACGACGCTCCCACTCCACCTCGTCGTACGGATGCACGCCGGGGGTGGTGTGAATACGCTCGATGCGCAGTCCCTTGGTGACCTTGGTGCCCTTCGCGCGGGAACCTCGTGCCGGACCGCTCGCCGTCTCTGTCATGCCGCCTCCCTGTACAGGCAAAAACGCCCTGAAATGCCACGATGTTCCCGTGGCAGAGTGTTTGTCTGGTGTCACGGCAGCCCACACGCTCATGGCTCCGCGACAAGTCCTGGTCCGCCGCCGTCCGGCCGGATCCGGGGTCTCCGCCCGGTTCCGGCCCGCCGGTCAGTCGGCGGAGTGGGCGGGCACCGGGACCTGAACAGTCCCTCCGGGCCCGCCGTCGTCTTCCTGGCTCCCCGATCCCGCGTCTTCGTCGTCCGCGGCGGGGCCTGGCGTCTCCCGGAGTTCCACGATCGCGGCCTCGAAATCGTCCAACGAGTCGAACGCCCGGTAGACGGAGGCGAATCGCAGATAGGCGACGAGGTCGAGTTCCTGCAACGGGCCGAGTATGGCCAGCCCGACGTCATGGGTGGTCAGTTCGGCACTTCCGGTGGCCCGCACCGCCTCCTCGACCCGCTGGCCGAGCTGGGCGAGTGCGTCCTCGGTGACAGGCCGTCCCTGGCATGCCTTGCGCACACCGTTGATGACCTTGGTACGGCTGAAAGGCTCGGTGACTCCGGACCGCTTGACCACCATGAGCGAGCACGTCTCCACGGTCGTGAAACGACGGGAGCAGTCAGGGCACTGGCGGCGCCGGCGGATCGACGTGCCGTCGTCGGTCGTACGGCTGTCGACGACACGGCTGTCGGGGTGCCTGCAGAAGGGGCAGTGCATGATCTCCAACCCTCCCTCACAGCAGACTCAATAGCCTCGTAAGACCCGTTGGGCCTCTCGAAGCAGCCCCAAGCATAGGCGATGCCCGAGGCGATGGAGACCCGGGGGACCACAACTTCTGGGCTGCTGCCGCAATCCAACCACTAGATGTGGTGATTGGCTCACACAAACACGCCGTACGCGCGTGTCGCACCTGGATTGGCATGTGCCATACGGCCATACCGTCGCCCGGAACACGCTGGCGCACACCCGTACCGCCAGGGCACTTACGGAGATACCGTGAGCGCGGCACGGAGAAGACGTGGGGCTCCCGCACAGACCCGGACCGGCCCCCGGTCGCCGGGACACCGGGTGGCAGACTGGGGCGACAACCCGCAAGGTCACCACCCACGCGGCGAAGAGCCCGACAATGGGCGCCTTTGTCCGTCAGGTGACACGTCGGCCATACACCCAGACACATGATCGCGGCGGGCTATCCGCGTTTTTTCACTCGAACGTGTGTTTGGCGCAACCTTTCGAAAGCAACTACCGTTGTCCAGCAGGGAGAACATCGAGAGGGGCCGACGTGACCACCACCGCAGACAGTGCCACCATCACTGCCCAGGATCGCTCCCAGGGCCGACTCGAGCCGGTGCATGCAATGAACGAAGCCGCGAATCCCGAGGGACACAAGCGCTCCCTGCCGGGCCGACCTCCCGGCATCCGGGCGGACAGCTCGGGGCTCACGGACCGGCAGCGCCGGGTGATCGAGGTCATCAGGGACTCGGTGCAACGACGGGGCTACCCGCCGTCGATGCGCGAGATCGGACAGGCAGTCGGCCTGTCCAGCACATCCTCGGTCGCACACCAGCTGATGGCACTGGAGCGCAAGGGCTTCCTGCGCCGCGACCCGCACCGCCCGCGCGCGTACGAGGTCCGCGGTTCCGACCAGTCCTCGTCGGTGCAGCCGACGGACACCGCGGGCAAGCCGGCCGCGTCGTACGTCCCCCTGGTGGGACGGATCGCCGCCGGTGGCCCGATCCTCGCCGAGGAGTCGGTCGAGGACGTCTTCCCCCTCCCCCGCCAACTGGTGGGTGACGGCGAGCTGTTCGTCCTCAAGGTCGTCGGTGACTCGATGATCGAGGCGGCGATCTGCGACGGCGACTGGGTCACCGTGCGCCGCCAGCCGGTCGCGGAGAACGGCGACATCGTGGCCGCCATGATCGAGGGAGAGGCCACCGTCAAGCGCTTCAAGCGCGAGGACGGCCATGTCTGGCTCCTCCCGCACAACTCCGCGTACGAGCCGATCGCCGGCGACGACGCGACGATCCTCGGCAAGGTGGTGGCGGTGCTGCGGCGCGTGTGACGGCCGCGGCGGGCGGGGCCATACCGGCCCGGCCCCCTGACCGGACCCCGGGACCCCTGCGCCGGTTCCGGGGTCCTGTGCTGCGCGGGCACCCGAGAGGGCCGGTCGGCCGCGCGGATCCCGGTGGCGGCCGGTCGCCGATCCGGTGTCGACCCGGAGGAGCGCCGGGCCGACACCGCCCCGGATCACTCCGATTCGGCTTCCTCCTGCTTCGCCTTCGCGTCGATCGCGGCCAGCGACCTCCGGACCTGGTTACGGTCCGTGGTGTACCAGAAGTCGGGCAGTGACGCCTTGAGATAGCTGCCGTAGCGGGCGGTCGCCAGCCGCTGATCCAGTACGGCGACCACGCCCCGGTCTCCCGACGCCCGGACGAGACGGCCGGCGCCCTGGGCCATGAGCAGCGCGGCGTGCGTCGCGGCCACCGCCATGAATCCGTTGCCCCCCGCGTCCTCGACCGCCTTCTGGCGGGCGCTCATCAGCGGGTCGTCCGGACGCGGGAACGGGATCTTGTCCATGACGACCAACTGACAGCTGGGGCCGGGGACATCGACGCCCTGCCAGAGCGACAGCGTGCCGAAGAGGCAGGTCTTCGGGTCGGCCGCGAAGTTCTTGATCAGCTCGCCGAGGGTCTCCTCCCCCTGGAGCAGGATCGGGTACTCAGGGATGCGGGAGCGCAGTTCCTCGGCGGCGAGTTGGGCACCCCGCATCGAGGAGAAGAGACCCAGGGTGCGACCGCCCGCCGCCTGGATCAACTCGGTCAACTCGTCCAGCATGTCGGCGCGATCGCCGTCCCGCGCGGGCCGCGAGAGGTGCTTGGCGACGTACAGGATGCCCTGCTTCGGGTAGTCGAAGGGCGAGCCCACGTCGACGCCCTTCCACAGCGGGAGGTCGTCGCCCGCCGTGCCCTCGGGGGCGAGGCCGAGGGACGCTCCTACGCCGTTGAAGTCGCCGCCGAGCTTCAGCGTCGCGGAGGTCAGGGTGACCGAGCGGTCCGCGAAAAGCTTCTCCCGCAGCAGGCCCGACACGGACATGGGGGCGACGCGCAGGGAAGCGCCGAAGCGGTCGTGGCGTTCGTACCAGACGACGTCCCACTCGGAGCCGTTGCTGATCCGCTCCGCCACGTCGTGCACGGACTCCACGGAAGCCAGCGCCTGCTTGCGGACCGCGTCCTCGTCCTGCACGGACTTGTCGCGGGTGGCGCCGATCCCGGAGATCACCGTACGGCAGGCGTCCCGCAGGGCCATGAGCGCGTAGCCGAGGTCCTCCGGGATCTCCTCCAGGCGGCCCGGCAGGGCGAGCTCCATGAGCCGCTCGAAGCCCTCGGCGGCGGTCTGGAGCTGGTCGGCGGACTTCTCGTTGACCAGCTTCGCGGCCCGGCGCACCGCGCGGTTGACCTGGCCCGGGGTGAGCTCGCCGGTGGCAACTCCGGTGACCCGCGAGACCAGTTCATGGGCCTCGTCGACGATCAGCACCTCGTGCTGCGGGAGGACGGGGGCGCCCTCGATCGCGTCGATCGCGAGCAGCGCGTGGTTCGTGACGACGACGTCGGCGAGCTTGGCGCGCTCGCGGGCCGCCTCGGCGAAACACTCCGCTCCGTAGGCGCACTTCTGGGCACCCAGACACTCACGCGAGGACACCGACACCTGTGCCCAGGCGCGGTCGGAGACTCCGGGCGTGAGGTCGTCGCGGTCGCCGTTCTCGGTCTCGTCCCTCCAGTCGCGCAGCCGCAGCAGGTCCTGGCCCAGCTTGCTGGTGGGCGCCGCCGCCTCGAACTGATCGAAGAGGCCCTCCTCCTCGTCCTGCGGCACACCCTCGTGGAGTCGGTGCAGACACAAGTAGTTCGACCTGCCCTTGAGCATCGCGAACTGGGGGCGGCGGCGCAGCAGGGGATGCAGTGCGTCCACCGTGCGCGGCAGGTCGCGCTCCGCCAGCTGACGCTGGAGGGCGAGCGTGGCGGTCGCCACGACCACACGCTCTCCGTGCGCGAGCGCGGGCACCAGGTAGCCGAGCGACTTTCCGGTACCGGTGCCTGCTTGGACCAGCAGATGGGAGCCGTCGTCGATCGCCTCCGCGACGGCTTCGGCCATGGTCACCTGGCCGGGGCGCTCCGAACCGCCGACGGCAGTGACGGCAGCATGCAGGAGTTCGGGGAGTGAGGGCTTCGTCATAGCGCGACCAACCCTACGGGGCGGGACTGACAACCGGGCGATCAAGGCTGAGGAAGGGGCTGGGGCAGGACCGGTGAGCTTTCGGATGGGGACGGGTTTCGTTCGGGTGGGGATCGGATGGAGATCGGGTCGGATCGGACGGGGATTGGTTTGGGTGAGGTGGAACCGGATCGGTCCGGGCGGTGTACCAAAAGTGATGGCGCCGCCGCGTGGCGCTACAGCAGATCGCGCACGGAACGGTCCCGGACCATGAGGGCGGCCCGCTTGGCAGGCAGGTCCACTTCGGCGGAGAACCGGAAACCGGCGCTCAGGAAAGCGGCAACGGAGGGGGTGTTGCGAAGGTCCGGTTCGGCGACGACGCGGGCGCAGGCGGGGCGCTTGTCGAGTACGAGGTCGGCGACGGCCCGGATGAGAGTGCTGCCCAGCCCTCGCCCTCGATCGACGGCGTCACCGATGAGCAGGTGGATCCCGGTGTCGTGCGGTCGGGCGGGGTAGTGGCGGGCCAGCGGGTCGAGGTCCGCCCGGTAGATCTCCCAGTAGCTCATCGGGGTGCTGTCCAGTACGCCGAGACAGGGGACGCTGCGTCCGTCGCCGGCGAGTTGGGCGCGCAGGTGGTTCTCGGTGAGCGTCCGGGGCCCGGCCAGCTCCCAGAATTCCGCGACCGCAGGGTCGTTCATCCAGCCGCTGATGAGGGGGAGGTCGCGCTCGCATCGGACCGGGACGAGGTGGAAGGCGCCTGCGGGGGTACGGATCCGCCCCCAGTCGCCGACACGGTCGAGGAGTTCGTCGCGGTCGGCCGTGTCCGCCTCGGCGCAGAGCGCGAGGAACTCCTCGGGCAGACGGAGGTCGAGGGTGTCCTCGGCGTCCGTGCCGGAACTCCGGCCGATACCGGTGCCGGGGGTGCAACCGGGGACTGTCGCGGTGTCGGCCCTCGCATCGGTGGGACGCACGGTGACGCTCCTCTCAGGAGATGGGGTGGGGCATGTTCCTCAGGGGCGAAGGAAGTTGGTGCGGGTCAGAAGCGCAAGGAAGTTGGTGGCGATCAGGAATGAAGGGGGTTGGCGATGGTGACGTAGACGGACTGGGTGTCGACCGGGCCGATGAGTTCGTCGAGGCCGTGCAGTCGGGTCAGGAGGTTGGCCTTGCAGCGCAGGACGGGTGAGTCGAGCAGGCGGGTCGGCAGGGAGATGCGCAGCCGGGCAGGACCGGAGGCCACGTCACGGAGGAAGCGGCGGAAGGCGGAGAGCAACAGCCCTTCGTCGGCGAGTCCTTGCGAGCCGAACGCTCCGATGAGACCGAGCACGTTGTTGATCGCGAGGTAGTACGCGAAGCGTTCGTCGGTGACCTCGTCGGAGACGAAGGTGTCGCTGTGTTCGCCGATACCGGGCAGGCGGGCGTCGAGTTCCGCGCGCCGGGATGCGCGGAAGTAGTAGCCCTGGTTGTCGCGGTAACGGCCACCTGCCGGCCAGCCCGCACCGTCCAGCAGGAGCAGCGTGTTCTGTTGGTGTGCCTCCAGGGCGATGCCCGCCTCGCCGTCCAGCCACAGCACGGGACGGACGACCTGCTCCAGGTAGCGCAGGAACCACTCGGCGGCGACTGCTCCACGGGGCCGGCCGGTCCGCTCGGCGAGGCCGGTGACGACCGCGGCCAGCCGGGACCGCAGCGGAGGCGTACCGGACGCGGAGTGGCCGGAGTGACCGGTCCGCGAAGTCGCCTGCGGTCCGCCGAAGGTGGCGTTCCGCCCGGTGTACGGCCGGGGTGAGACGAGCCCGGCGACACAGGAGACGTCGTCGGACGGGCTGAAGGGGTTGTGCCGGATCACCACGTCGATTCCGGCCAGGGGCGCGCGGGTAGCGCCCGCGCTCCCTTGGCCACGGTCGGCACCGCACCCGTCCGCCGGCGCGTCGACGGCCAGCCACGCCGGGTCGCGGACGATGTCGAAGCCCGGGTGGACGGCCTGCCACTGCTGGGACAGGCCGCTGCGCAGCAGGCGGTGCACTTCTACGCCGCGATGGAGTTCTTTGCGGAGGTTCTCACGACGGGAGTTGGTGATGCGGAGGCCCAGGGACAGCTTGAGCATCGCGGGGGCGCCGGATTGGTGGACGGTTCGCACGGAGGACGTGGGGTGCCACGGGGTGCCGTAGGGGCCGAGGTCCTGGATCGACCCGGCGTCGAGCAGGGCCGCGATGTCGGCACGGTGTCGGATCTCGCGCCACTGCCAGGGGTGCAGGGGCAGGGCCGCGTGTCCGTCCGGCAACGGCAGCCCGGTTCCGGCGAGTCGGGTCGTGAGGTGGGCGGCGGAGACAGGTCGGCCGCGTTCCGTCCAGGCCGAGTCGGCGGCGAGTACGGAGGGGGCGACGGCCAGCCAGTGCAGTGCGAAGGAGCCGCGCAACTCCGGTGAGTACAGCCGGGCTTCGGCCTCGGAGAGACCCTCGCGACTCTTCGGGGTCGGGTGGAGCGGGTGGCCGAGGAGCAGTGCCTGTTCGGCGGAGAGGAAGAGGTCGGGGCCGTCGGCCGGTTGCGCGCGGCGGTCGGTGATGAAGGTGACGGTACGTCGGAGGGAGTCGGCCACGCGGGCCACCAGATCGGTGCCGGTGTCGGGTGTCGTCGCAGCTGCCAACGCCGCTTCCCGTGCGGAGTCGCCGTCGCACGCGGTTGTCTCCCTGGCGAGCAACGCCGCGACCGTCAGCGCGTCGGCCGGTGGCGCGCTGTGGGGAGCGTCGGACAGGTACGGAAGGCCGAAGCGGTGCCAGCCCGTCGGGGACCAGTAGCGGACCTGGGCGTGCAAGGCCGTGCCGCTGGCGGGGAGGGGGATGCGGAGGGTGCCGTCGTCGGGGGCGGGGAGGTTAGTTTCGCGCACCCAGCAGCGCAGCAGGTTCTCAACGGCCGCGGCCTGGGCGGCGGTTCCGGGGTCCGGATGCTCCAGGAGGTCGGCGTCCGCGCCCCGGGTCCCGCTCGCCTCCGGGCTGCGCGGCTGCTGCCGGGGAACGGACTCGGCCGACGCCGTGGCCAGGGTGTGTTCGTGGGAGTGGCTGTCAGGGGTGGATGTGGGGTTCAAGGCTCGTTCCTCGGGAGGTGTTTCGGAGCGGGAGTCGGGAGGCGACGAACCCGGTGGCTCCGGCAGGCGTTGCCCTGGGCCGTCCGCAACTGGCGCTGCGAGTCGGGCGAGTTGAGATCTCGCGTCGCCACGGGCACAGCGGACCACGCACCGACGGCAGACCCCCTCCGGCCCCGTCGCTGCCAACCCCCGTACCGCCCAACGGGTTACGGGTTGCTTCAAGATCCTTGCCGTAGCGAAACCGTTGCCGTTCCGTCGGAAGTCCCCCACAGCGAGCGCATAGTGTGTGATGCCGTTCCCGAAGGTCGTGAGTTCGGCGTGAACTCACCATGAGTTCCGGCTGAGATCACAGCCGTGGCGCACCATCCGTTCACTCCAGGGGGAGTCAAGACCATGCGATCCATACGGCCGTCCTTCAACGCCCGGCGTGGGAGGGGTGCGCGTCGCGGAACCACCCCCGTGCTGGCCGCCGTTGCTCTCGCCTCGGCGCTCGCGCTCACCGCGACGGCCTGCGGCTCCGGTGACACCAAGGCGGACGGCCGGTCCACCGCGTCGGCGACCAGCGGTGACACCGGCGACGGCAAGATCAAGATCCCGGACGACATCAAGAACAAGCTCAAAGAGCACGGGATCGACATCGACAAGTGGAAGAACGGCGCCTGGAAGAACTGGGACAAGGACGACTGGCTGCGCGAGGCCGACGACTACATCAACCCCATCATCAAGGGGCTGTGGAGCAACGGCCGGATGCGGGACGCCAACGACCCCGACAAGGGCGTCGACACCAACGACATCTCCGGTGACCAGGGCGTGACCGACCCGACGCCCGAGGTGGTGGACGCGAAGGCCGTGTCGCCTACGTACCACGCCAACGCGGCGAGCGCGGGCAAGGTGTTCTTCGACTCCCCCGAAGGCACGATGGTCTGCTCGGCGACGGTCGTGGAGGACCCGGCGCACCCGGGCAAGTCCAACCTGGTGTGGACGGCGGGCCATTGCGTGCACGCCGGCAAGAAGGGCGGCTGGTACCGCAACCTCGCGTTCGTGCCGTCGTACAACAACTCGGGTATGAAGACAGCCCAGTTGGAGACGGCCACCCGGGACCAGGTCGCTCCGTACGGTGTCTGGTGGGCCGACTGGGCGCAGACCTCGCAGCAGTGGATCGACCAGGGCGGCGAGACGGGCGGGCAGGGTTCGTCGTACGACTATGCCGTGATCCATGTGACGCCCGAGAAGGGCAGTGGGGGCAAGTCCCTTGAGGAGATGGTCGGTTCGGCGCTGCCGGTGAATTTCAACGCGCCTGCCGTGCCGAAGGTGTCGAGCATCACGGCGACCGGTTACCCCGCGGCGAAGCCGTACGACGGTTCGACGCTGTACCAGTGCGCGGACAAGCCGGGGCGGTTGTCGATCAGCGCCTCGGACCCGACGATGTATCGCATCGGCTGCAGCATGACCGGTGGTTCGTCCGGCGGCGGCTGGGTGGAGATGGGCACGGACGGCAAGCCGGCGCTGGTGTCCAACACCTCGATCGGCCCGGTGACTTCGGGCTGGCTGGCGGGTCCGCGGCTGGGCGATGTGGCCAAGGGCGTGTACGACTCGGTCAGCAAGAAGTTCGCCGGGCAGTAGTCACGGCCGAGGCTCGCCCCAGGTGATCCGGGGCGAGCCTCAGGACGTGCTGTGCTACGGCCGTCAGGCCAGCGGTGCCGGGACGTACGGCGCGAGTTCCGCCGCCAGTTCCTCGTGCACCCGTACCTTGAGCTGGGTGCCCTCCGGGGTGTGTTCCTCGGAGATCACCTCGCCCTCGGAGTGGGCGCGGGCGACCAGCTTGCCGTGGGTGTACGGCACGAGCGCCTCGATCTCGACCGAGGGGCGCGGCAGTTCGGCGTCGATGAGCGCGAGCAGCTCCTCGATGCCCTGGCCGGTGCGGGCCGAGACGGCGATGGACCGCTTCTCGTTCCGCATCAGTCGCTGGAGCGTCAGCGGGTCCGCCGCGTCCGCCTTGTTGATCACGACGATCTCGGGCACCTTGGTGGCGCCGACATCCCGGATCACCTCGCGCACGGCGGCCAGCTGCTCCTCCGGGACCGGGTGCGAACCGTCCACCACGTGCAGGATCAGATCGGCGTCGCCGACCTCCTCCATCGTGGAACGGAAGGCCTCGACCAGGTGGTGCGGCAGGTGCCGGACGAATCCGACGGTGTCGACCAGCGTGTAGAGCCGTCCGCCCGGCGTCTCGGCCCGGCGCACGGTCGGGTCGAGGGTCGCGAACAGCGCGTTCTCGACAAGGACGCCCGCGCCCGTGAGGCGGTTGAGCAGGGACGACTTGCCTGCGTTGGTGTAACCGGCGATCGCGACCGAGGGCACCTTGTGGCGACGGCGCTCCTGGCGCTTGATGTCGCGGCCGGTCTTCATGTCCGCGATCTCCCGGCGCATCTTCGCCATCTTCTCGCGGATACGACGCCGGTCCGTCTCGATCTTGGTCTCACCGGGACCACGGGTGGCGAGACCGCCGCCCGAACCGCCGCCCATCTGACGGGACAGCGACTGACCCCAGCCTCGGAGCCTCGGCAGCATGTACTGCATCTGCGCGAGCGCGACCTGCGCCTTGCCCTCCCGGGACTTGGCGTGCTGGGCGAAGATGTCGAGGATCAGGGCCGTACGGTCGATGACCTTGACCTTGACGACGTCTTCGAGGTGGATCAGCTGGCCCGGGCTGAGCTCACCGTCGCAGATGACGGTGTCGGCGCCGGTCTCCAGGACGATGTCCCGCAGTTCGTTGGCCTTGCCCGAACCGATGTAGGTGGCCGCGTCCGGCTTGTCGCGGCGCTGGACGACACCGTCGAGCACGAGCGCGCCCGCGGTCTCCGCGAGGGCGGCCAGCTCGGCCAGGGAGTTGTCCGCGTCCTGTGCCGTTCCCGTGGTCCAAACGCCGACGAGTACGACGCGCTCCAGGCGGAGCTGTCGGTACTCGACCTCGGTGACGTCCTCGAGTTCGGTGGAGAGGCCCGCGACGCGGCGCAGGGCCGCGCGCTCGGAGCGGTCGAACTGGTCGCCGTCCCGGTCTCCGTCGATCTCGTGGCTCCAGGCGACGTCCTCTTCCATCAGGGCATCGGCCCGAAGACCTTCGGGGTGGGTGTGCGCGAGGCGCTCAGTGTCCTGGGAAGGGGAAGAAGAGGAGGTCATTGGGTCCTTACGTCGATAGGAGTGCTTCAAGAGTGACAACGTGCGAGGGCCCCCGGAGATTCCCGGTGACCGGAGATTCCGGGCGATCCACGCCGCCGACCCGACGATGGTCGCACGGCGCGGATCGCCCCGTCACGGCCTTATTTCACGGGTGCCTGCGACACCCAGTCCGGGTGACCTGGCATCGGCGGGGTCTTCTCGCCGTAGAGCCAGGCCTTGAAGAAGTCGCTCAGGTCGCGGCCGGAGATCGCGGAGGCGAGGTCCTCGAAGTCGGCGGTGGTGGCCGTGCCGTCCCGGTGGACGCTCACCCAGGTGCGCTCCAGGCGCTCGAAGGCGGGGCGGCCGATCTCCTGGCGCAGGGCGTAGAGGACCAGGGCGGCGCCGTCGTAGACGTTGGGGCGGAAGATGCTGATCTTGTGACCGGGCGCGGGCGCCTTGGGGAGCGCGGGTGGTCCGCCGGCGGCGCGCCAGCCGTCGGAGGCGCTGTAGGCAGCCTTCATGCGCGTCTCCATGGGCCTGTCGGCCTTCTCCTCCGCGTACAGCTCCTCGTACCAGGTGGCGTGTCCCTCGTTGAGCCAGAGGTCGGACCAGGTGCGGGGGCTGACACTGTCCCCGAACCACTGGTGCGACAGCTCGTGCACCATGATCGACTCGACGTACCACTTGGGGTAGGCGGGCTCGGTGAAGAGATCTCTCTCGAAGAGAGAGATCGTCTGGGTCTCGAGTTCGAAGCCGGTGGACGCGTCGGCCATGAGCAGGCCGTACGTCTCGAAGGGGTAGCGGCCGACCTTGCTCTCCATCCAGGCGATCTGGTCGGGGGTCTTCTTGAGCCACGGTTCGAGCTGCTTGGCGTCCGCGGCGGGCACGACGTCGCGCATCTGCAGGTCGTGCGGTCCGGTGCGGTGCAGTACGGCGGAGCGGCCGATGGACACCTGGGCGAGTTCGGTGGCCATGGGGTGCTGGGTGCGGTAGGTCCAGGTGGTGTTCGCGCCGTCCTTGTCGACGCCGGCCGGCAGTCCGTTGGCGACGGCCGTGTACGCGTTGGGCGCGGTGACCCTGATGGTGAACATCGCCTTGTCCGAGGGATGGTCGTTGCACGGGAACACCAGGTGCGCGGCATCGGCCTGATTGGCCATCGCGAGCCCGTCCTTGGTGCGCACCCAGCCGCCGTCCTGGCCCTTGGCGGAGACGGGGTCGCTGGTGTGGCGCACGGTGATCCGCGTCCAGCTCCCCTGGGGCAGCGGCTCCTCGGGCGTCACCACCAGGTCCTCGCCGGCACTGGCGAAGGTGGCCGGCCGGCCGTCGACCTCGACCGAGTCCACGGTGCCGTGCGCGAAGTCGAGGTTGATCCGGTCCAGGGACTCCGTGGTCCACGCGTCGATGGTGGTGACGGCCTGGAGGGGCTTGCTGTTGGTGCCGGGATAGGTGAAGGAGAGGTCGTACGACGCCACGTCGTAGCCGGGGTTGCCTAGGTCCGGGAAGAGGCGGTCACCGACGCCCAGGGGCGTGGGCGGAGCGCTCGCGGCGACGAGGCAGACGGACACGGCGGAGGCGAGCAGGGCCGCCTTCAGCCGTCGGGGAGCCCTGGTACCGGCCCCAGGGGTGGCGGTGCGGGGGGTGAGCAGCATGGACCACCGCTACCAGCGCGCGTGTACCGCACGTCGACGACTCGCGCCCGGCCCACTCGAACGAGGTCTTCCGGGGGCCTACGGGGCGCCGGGCACGCCGGAGCGCGCAAGCGGGCTCGCGCCTCCAGGGGACGCGGGGCGCGGCCCTGCCCCGGGCTCAGAAGGCCGTCGTGTGGTGCTGCGCCCGGCTCACGTCGTAGACGCCCGGCACATTGCGCATCGCCCGCATGAGGGCCGGCAGGTGCGCAGCGTCCGGGAGTTGGAGGGTGTAGGTGTGCCGCACGCGCTGCTGGCTCGGGGGTTCGACCGTCGCCGAGACGATCTCGGCGCCCTCCAGTGCCATGGCCTCGGTGAGGTCGGCCAGCAGATGGGGGCGGCCGAACGATTCGGCTACCAGCGTGACCCGGCACTCGGTTGTGTCGCCCCAGCGCACACCGACCTCCGCGCGCCCCACGCTCTTCATGTGCGCCACCGCGCTGCACTCGACGCGGTGGACGGTCACGACCCCGCCGCGCACCGAGAATCCGGTGACCTCGTCGGGCGGTACGGGCGTGCAGCAGCCGGCGAGCCGTACGGTCGCGCCGGGCTGGTCGACGACGGGGGTCGCGGGGTTGCTGGTGGGGGCGTCTTCGGCGGCGGGGGGCGCCGACCGCACGGTCTGCGTGTCCTGGGCCGCCGCGTTCGCCTCGGCGCCCTCTCCGTCCCCGCTGCCCGGATGTGCCGCGAGCCATCGCTGGATGGCGATCCGGGCGGCGGGCGTGTGCGCGTGCTCCAGCCACTCCCTGGAGGGCTCGGAGGCCGGGTCCTGGCCCATGAGCGGCTGGACGGTGTCGCCGTCCCGCAGAACCGTGCTCAGGGTCGCCAGGCGGCCGTTGACGCGGGCGCCGATGCAGGCGTGGGCGTCCTCGCCGTACTGCGCGTACGCGGCGTCCACACAGGTGGCGCCCTCGGGCAGGCCCAGCGTGCCGCCGTCGGGCCGGAACACGGTGATCTCGCGGTCCTGGGCGAGGTCCTCGCGGAGCGTCGACCAGAAGGTGTCGGGGTCGGGCGCGCCCTCCTGCCAGTCGAGGAGACGGGAGAGCCAGCCGGGCCGGGTGGGGTCGGCGCGTTCCCCGTCGCTCGTGGCCTGCTGCTCCTCCGAAGGAGGAGCGTAGGGATTGCCGAGCGCGATGACGCCGGCCTCGGCGACCTGGTGCATCTGGTGGGTGCGGATGAGGACTTCGACGACCTGGCCGTCCGTGTGGGCGACGGCGGTGTGCAGTGACTGGTACAGGTTGAACTTCGGTACGGCGATGAAGTCCTTGAACTCCGAGACGACGGGCTTCAGACAGGTGTGCAGTTCGCCGAGGACGCCGTAACAGTCCGCGTCCTCGTTGACGAGCACCAGGAGACGGCCGAAGTCGGCGCCGCGCAGTCTGCCGCGCTTGCGGGCGACGCGGTGCACGGAGACGAAGTGCCGTGGCCTGATGAGGACTTCGGCCTGGATGTCGGCGTCGCGCAGGACGGTGCGCACCTCGTCGGTGACCTCGGCGAGCGGGTCGTCCGCGCGGGAGGCGTTGTCGACGATCAACTCGCGTGTGTGGTCGTACTCCTCGGGGTGCAGGATCGCGAAGACCAGGTCTTCCAGTTCGGTCTTGAGCGCCTGGACGCCGAGCCGTTCGGCGAGCGGGATGAGGACGTCCCGGGTGACCTTGGCGATACGGGCCTGCTTCTCGGGGCGCATCACGCCCAGGGTGCGCATGTTGTGCAGCCGGTCGGCGAGTTTGATCGACATCACGCGGACGTCGCTGCCGGTGGCGACGAGCATCTTGCGGAAGGTCTCGGGCTCGGCCGCGGCGCCGTAGTCGACCTTCTCCAACTTCGTCACGCCGTCGACGAGATAGCGCACCTCGGCGCCGAACTCCTCGCCGACCTGATCGAGTGTCACCTCCGTGTCCTCGACGGTGTCGTGGAGCAGAGAGGCCGTCAACGTCGTTGTCTCGGCGCCGAGTTCGGCGAGGATCAGGGTCACGGCGAGGGGGTGCGTGATGTACGGCTCGCCGCTCTTGCGCATCTGGCCGCGGTGCGAGGACTCGGCGAGGACCCAGGCGCGGCGCAGCGGTTCGAGGTCCGCGTCGGGGTGGTGGGCGCGATGCGCCTCGGCGACATGGCCGATGGCGTCGGGCAGCCGGTCGCGGGCGGTGGGACCGAGCAGGGCGGCCCGGCCGAGCCGGCGCAGGTCGATCCGGGGGCGGGCCTTCCTGCGGGGCGCTGTGTTGGTCACAGGGCCTGGGCTCGCAGGGTTCGTGGCCTCCGCACTCATGGGCACCTCCGGCTGCTTGACCGGCGGACGGGTGCCCCATGGCGTACTCGGCTCAGGGGATCTTCGATCCCCCGTCCGGGCCGGTGCTTGATGCTACCGAGCCCACCACGTGCGACTGACCGCCTCTCGCCGAGCGTGAAACGGATCACCCATTCGAGCGAAGGTCGGGAGGTTTACGGTTTTGCGCCACACTCTCTCGGGTCGGCCGTGCTTTCCGGCCGACCCGGCCGCCGGAGACTTCGGATCAGGGCCTCCGGGGCGGCCCTGACTGCGAATCACCCGTTCAGCGGATGGCGTTTTCCAGCCACTCGGTATCGATCTCGCCCTCGGCGACGATCACCGCGGGGCCGGTCATCTCGATCCGGCCGTCGGGCCACTCGGTGATCACCAGCGTTCCGCCGGGTACGTCGACGGTGTAGGTCGCCCGCGTTCCGGTGACGGCCGGGTCTGCGCCGTCGCGCCGGGCGGCGGCCACGGCGACCGCGCACGCGCCCGTGCCGCACGAGCGGGTCTCGCCCGCGCCGCGCTCGTGCACCCGCATGGCCACATGGCCGGGACCCCGGTCGACCACGAACTCGACGTTCACGCCTTCCGGGTAGGCGCCGGCCGGGCCGAAGGGCGGCGGCGAGTACAGGTCGCCCGCGTGCGCGAGGTCGTCGACGAAGGCGACCGCGTGCGGGTTGCCCATGTTCACATTCCGCGCGGGCCAGCTGCGCTCGCCGACGCTCACCGTGACGTCTCCTTCGGGGAGAAGCGCCTTGCCCATACCCGTGGTGACGTCACCGTCCTTGGCAATGTGCATGGGCTTCACTCCCCCGCGCGTGGCGATGGAGAAGTCTCCTTCGGTGACATACCCGGCGCGCTGCAGATAGCGGGCGAACACACGCGTGCCGTTGCCGCACATCTCCGCGATCGAACCGTCGCCGTTGCGGTAGTCCATGAACCACTCCGCCTCGGCCGCCATGTCCCGCGCCTCGGGGTGCGCGGAGGACCGCACGACATGCAGCAGTCCGTCGCCGCCGATGCCCGCGCGGCGGTCGCACAGGGCGGCCACGGCGGCCGACGGGAGGTCGATGACGTTCTCGGGGTCCGGGACGATCACGAAGTCGTTCTCGGTGCCGTGTCCCTTGAGGAAGGCGATCCGCGTGCTCATTCCTCGATCGTACGGGGTGGCTACGACATCCCGGCGACCAGTTGTGACCGACCTCGGCGGCCGACCTCCATGACTGCTGCGACCGGCCTCGGCGGCTAGCGGAGCCTGGCCACGCGCCACACGGCGAGCACCACGATCACGGCCACCACCAGGGCGTAGGCGATGACGACCCGCCAGTCCAGGCGACGCCCGGAACCGCGCTGCGGGAAGCCGGGCCAGATGTGGCCGACGCGGCGGGCCGCGGTCATGCCCCAGCCTGCCGCGCAGGAGCAGATGAGCAGGCCCAGCATGGCGACCACGGCCCCGCTGTCGCCGAAGTCGAAGGCGAGCGGGAAGGCGAACATCAGGGAGCCGACGGCGGCCAGGGCCACGATGGGGGCGAGCTGCCAGATGCGCAGGCGACGCTGCGGGCGCAACTCGACCTCGACCTCGGGTCCCGCGTACATCTCGTCGGGCCCGGGGCCGTCGGCGGTCACGCCGCCCTGGATCTCGTCCGGGCCGTCCGGGCTCAGTCGGCCGTCGACCTCTTCCGGTTCACCACGGTCCGCGGTGACCTGCTCAGCGCCTTCTGCGGTGTCGCGAGGGCCGGCCTCCATCGCCACGCGCCCTCCCAACTCGGACTCCACTTGGTCGATCGAAGCTCGATGATGGCACGCCCCCGGAGGCCGCAACGGCGGCCGGAGCGTCCCGATGCCATGACGTGATCAGGCTGTGACCGGTCGTTCGACCAACGCCAGTGCCAGGTGCGGAAGTTCTGTGAGATCGGCCGCAGCCCCACTCAACCAGTGCACCCGGGGATCGCGTCTGAACCACGAATCCTGACGGCGCGCGAAGCGCTTGGTGGCCCGCACGGTCTCCGCGCGCGCCTCCTCTTCCGTGCACTCCCCCGCGAGCGCCGCGAGCACCTGCTGATAGCCGAGCGCGCGGGACGCGGTGACCCCCTCGCGCAGGCCCCGTGCCTCCAGCTCCCGCACCTCGTCGACGAGCCCCGCGCTCCACATCCGGTCGACCCGGCGCGCGATGCGCTCGTCGAGTTCGGGGCGGGCCACGTCGACGCCGATCTGGACGGTGTCGTAGACCGAGTCGTGGCCGGGAAGGTTGGCGGTGAAGGGCTTGCCGGTGATCTCGATGACCTCCAGGGCGCGGACGATACGGCGGCCGTTGCTGGGCAGGATCGCGTGCGCGGCCTCGGAGTCGGCGGCGGCCAGACGGGCGTGCAGGGCGCCGGAGCCGCGCAGTGCCAGCTCCTCCTCCAGGCGGGCCCGGACCTCGGGGTCGGTACCGGGGAACTCCAGGTTGTCGACGGCCCCGCGCACGTACAGCCCTGAGCCGCCGACAAGGATCGGCCAGCGGCCCGCGGCGAGCAGGGCGTCGATGTGCTCGCGGGCGAGGCGCTGGTACTCGGCGACGGACGCCGTGACGGTCACGTCCCAGATGTCCAGGAGGTGGTGCGGGATGCCGCCGCGCTCCTCGGGCGTCAGCTTGGCGGTGCCGATGTCCATCCCTCGGTAGAGCTGCATGGAGTCGGCGTTGACGACCTCGCCACCTAGACGCTGGGCCAGGAAGACGCCCAGATCGGACTTTCCGGCCGCGGTCGGTCCGACGACGGCGATGACTCGGGGGGCGGGGGGTGTGCTGCTCACGTTCACAGTCTCCCAAACGCCGGACCCCGCCTCGAACGAGTTACGTGACGGCACCCCTGTGGGGTCGTTGCCCGTTGCGAGATGTCCCGCCGCCGGTTTCTGGAGGCGGCGCCCCGGGTGACGCAAACGGACGCACCGGGCTACGCGGGATTTCGCCCGCACGAGTAACGTATGGAGTGGATATGGGCGTTTTTGACCGACTTCTTCGGAGGTCGAAGGCTACGGAGGACGCGTCGACCGCCGACACGCAGGCCGGCGCGGAGACGGCCGAGGACCTCACGGCCGAAGCGGCGGACGAGGTGTCGGAGACCGAGGCGGGGGCAGGCGCTCAGGAAGCGGCGGAGACGACGGCGACGGAGGCCGTCGGGGCCGCGGACGGTGTCGAGATCCCCAAGCAGCAGTCCGCCGAAGAGGCCGCCGACAACGAAGCCGGTGAAGGCGCCCGCACGTAACCGCCCCGCGTGGAAGGTGAACCATGGGTCTGATGGACAGTTTGAAGGCCAAACTCGCCCCGGCGAAGGACAAGGTCTCGGGCCTCGCTCAGCAGCACGGAGGCAAGATCGAGAGCGGCCTCGACAAGGCCGCGAAGATGGTCGACGAGAAGACCAAGGGCAAGTACAGCGACAAGATCCAGACGGGCACGGGCAAGGCCAAGGACGCCATGGACCGACTCGCGCACAAGGACGGCACAGGGAGCGCGGGAAGCACGGGGACGGAGCACGGCGGCACGACCGCACCGCCTGACTCGCCCCCGCCGGCCACCTGACCGGCACCCGCACATCGATCGGCGGACGGCCGCGGAGCACTGGGCTCCCCGGCCGTCCGCCGTTTCGCGGCGACCCCTCGTTCACGGCCGCACCTCGCCTACGACCAGGTCGCGACCACGTATCCGACGCCGTACGGCGCGTCCTCGTACAGCAGCGCGCCGCCGAGGTCCGCGCCCTCCGCCGCGCCCGCGAGGACCTGCCAGGGGGCACGGCCGGAGACCTTCAACTCGTATGCCAGCTCGGCGTCCAGCGCCTTGAGGGCGGCCACGTCCGCCGCTCCCAGCGCACGCGCGACCTCGGCGTCGAAGGGTGCCGCGCGCTCGTCGAGATAGCCCGGCGCCTTCAGCGTCCGGCACGCGCTGGCGTCGCCCATCACCAGCAGCGCGACCCGCTCGGCCTGCGCGACGATGTCCCTCCCGACTTCGATACACCGCTCGGCGGCGAGAGGTTCCCCCACACCGAGTCCCTCGATCGGGGCGTCGGACCAACCGGTCCGCTCCAGCAGCCACGCGGCGACGGCGAGCGAGGGGGGAAGCGACCGCTCCGGCACGGCGGCCCGGTCCCTCCCGAGCCGTACGTCGAGGTCCACTCCGAAGCCGCGGAACGAACCCCGGGCGCCTTCGGGATGCGGCCCGCGCCCGCTCTGCTCGGCGGGCCCGACGACCATCAGACGGTCGGGCCGGGCGGCGGCAAGCACCCCGAGCGCGTCGGTGCACGCGGCACGCGCGGCGTCCATCTCGAAGGCGGCACCGGCAGCGACGTCGGGGACGAGCAGCGGGGGGCAGGGGCAGACGGCGGCGGCTACGAGCATGGCCGGAACACTAACAAGGAGCACGGAGGGTCCAGCCGGCCACACCGTTGGGCGTGAGGACAGCCGCGCGGCGCGGGGAGCCTCGCCCGCGCCTCCAAACCCTCACTGCTGGCGCGCAGCCGCCTCAGTCGCAGCCGCTCCCCGTGGCGAGCGGCAGCGGTGCGGGGGCGCCGATCTTCGGGAGACCCAGCATCACGCCGGCCGGCTTGGCGGCCTCGGCCGCGTTCCGCTTCTCCCACGCGTCGCCCGCGCGCGTGGGACGCACGTTCAGGGTGGGGCCCTCGGCGAGGAGGTGATGCGGAGCGGCGTAGGTGATCTCGACCGTCACCACGTCACCGGGGCGGACCTCCTGGTCCGGCTTGGTGAAGTGGACGAGACGGTTGTCGGGTGCGCGTCCGGAGAGCCGGTGGGTGGCGCCGTCCTTGCGGCCCTCGCCCTCGGCGACCATCAGCTCCAGGGTGCGGCCGACCTGCTTCTTGTTCTCGTCCCAGGAGATCTCCTCCTGGAGGGCGACGAGACGCATGTAACGCTCCTGGACGACCTCCTTGGGGATCTGGTTCTCCATGGTCGCGGCCGGGGTTCCGGGCCGTTTGGAGTACTGGAACGTAAACGCTTGCGCGAAGCGGGCCTCGCGGACCGCGTGCATCGTCTGCTCGAAGTCCTCCTCGGTCTCCCCGGGGAAGCCCACGATGATGTCGGTGGTGATGGCGGCGTGCGGGATGGCCGCGCGGACCTTCTCGATGATCCCGAGGTACCGCTCCTGGCGGTAGGACCGGCGCATGGCCTTCAGGATCGGATCGGAACCGGACTGCATGGGCATGTGCAGCTGCGGCATCACGTTCGGCGTCTCGGCCATCGCGGCGATGACGTCGTCGGTGAAGTCACGCGGGTGCGGGGACGTGAAGCGGACGCGCTCCAGGCCGTCGATGGTCCCGCAGGCCCGCAGCAGCTTGCTGAAGGCCTCGCGATCGCCGATGTCGGAGCCGTACGCGTTGACGTTCTGGCCGAGCAGGGTGATCTCGGAGACGCCCTCGCCGACCAGGGCCTCGATCTCGGCGAGGATGTCGCCGGTGCGGCGGTCCTTCTCCTTGCCGCGCAGCGCCGGGACGATGCAGAAGGTGCACGTGTTGTTGCAGCCGACGGAGATCGACACCCAGGCCGCGTAGGCGCTCTCGCGCCGGGTCGGCAGCGTCGAGGGGAAAGCCTCCAGGGACTCCGCGATCTCGACCTGCGCCTCTTCCTGGACGCGCGCGCGTTCCAGCAGGACGGGCAGCTTGCCGATGTTGTGCGTGCCGAAGACGACGTCCACCCAGGGCGCCTTCTTCACGATGGTGTCGCGGTCCTTCTGCGCGAGGCAGCCGCCGACGGCGATCTGCATCCCGGGGCGCTTGGTCTTCATCGGGGCGAGGCGGCCGAGGTTGCCGTAGAGCCGGTTGTCGGCGTTCTCGCGCACGGCGCAGGTGTTGAAGACGACGACGTCGGCGTCGCCGTCCGACCCCTCGGGCGCGCGCACGTAACCGGCGCCCTCCAGGAGCCCGGAGAGCCGCTCGGAATCGTGGACGTTCATCTGGCACCCGTAGGTGCGCACTTCGTACGTTTTGACGTCCACTGCCCCGCTCCGGTCACCGCTGCTCATGCGACAAGGGTAGGCGGTGCCGGGAGTGACTCCTTCTGCGGCTGAGAACCGCCGTGGCTCACGTCACTCGGAGCTGCGGCCGGAATCCGGGGTTCCGGCTCGGTGACCGCCGCTCCACCCCTGCTTGCGCAGCACCCCATGCACATCCGGCGTCTCGTAGTGGTCGCCCTTGAGGACCTTGCCGTCGGCCCGGCGGGCGATCTCGCCGTCCGGGCCGATCTTGGTCATGTTGGAGCGGTGGACCTCGGCGATCACCGCGTCGAGGTCGATGCCGTGGACGAGGGCCGTGCCGTAGGCGACGTAGACGACGTCGGCCAGTTCGTGCGCCAGTCGGTCGAGGGGGCCGCTCACCGAGACCTCGGCGACCTCCGCGGCCTCCTCGGCGAGCAGTTCGCCGCGGTGGGCGGCGAGGTCGGGGGCGACCTCGGTGGGTGTGGTGCGGGCGTCGAGTCCGAAGGCGAGGTGGAATTCGCGGACCAGGTCGGCGGGCGAAGAACTCATGCCACGACCCTAACGGCCGCCACTGACACCACCGGCCCGCGGGCCGGGCCCTGGTCAGTACCGCTCGAGGGCTGGCAGGATCGCGCGCATGTTCAAGGTGTTCTCCCGTATCAGCAGGCGCCGGGCCCTGACGGGCGCGGCGGCCGGCTTCGTCGTGTTCGGGCTGCTGCTGTGGTGGCTGCTGCCCCTGGGCGACGAGCCGCCGACCGGGACGATCACCTTCAGCACCGGGACACCGCTCGGGGTCTACCAGGAGTACGGCAAACTGCTGCAGGCCGAGCTCGACAAGGACATGCCGGGCCTCAAGGTGAAGCTGGTGAACAGCGCCGGGTCGCAGGAGAACGTCGCGCGCGTGGCGACCGGTCACGCCGACTTCACCATCGCCGCGGCCGACGCGGTGGAGACGTACGAGGCGGACGGCAAGCCCGGTGCGGCCGGGCTGCGCGGGATCGCGCGGCTGTACGACGACTACGTCCAGCTCATCGTCCCGCGCGACTCGGACATCAACTCGGTCGCCGATCTGCGGAACAAGCGGGTGGCCATAGGGCCGGACCGCTCGGGTGTGCGGCTGATCGCGAACCGGGTGCTCACGGCGGCCGGCATCGACCCGGAGAAGGGCGTCAAGCCGGTGGCGGCCGGCATCGACACCGGACCGGACCTGCTCAAGAAGGGCAAGCTCGACGCCTTCTTCTGGTCCGGCGGACTGCCGACGGACGGCCTGAAGGACCTGGCCGCCCACTACGCGTTCCGGTTCGTGCCGATAGAGGCCGGCCTCGTCGCGAAGATGCACGAGGAAGGCGACACCACCCGCTACTACCGTGCCACCAACATGCCGGAGTCGGCCTACCCCGACATCCAGCGGGGGTCCACGGTGCCCACCATCGCCGTCTCCAACCTGCTGATGACGCGCAAGGACCTGAACCCCCGGCTCACCGAGTGGATCACCAAGACCGTGATCAAGAGCCGGGACGGCATCGGCGCGCATGTGCACTCCGCACAGCTCGTGGACCTGCGCACGGCCATCTACACCGACCCCCTGGTCCTGCACGAGGGCGCCCGGCGCTACTACCGCTCCGTCAAACCGTAGGCGCACAGCGGCCGTTGGCGCCCGTTCAGGCCGTCGGCCCGCTCCTGGGCACCGACACGGTCACCTTGAGCCCGTGCGGCTCGTGGTGGTCGTACGTCAGGGAGCCGCCGCCCGCGGCCAGCAGGACCTGGGAGATGGACAGGCCGAGGCCGGAGCCCTTGATGTTCTGGTGCCGGCCGCTGCGCCAGAAACGGTCGCCGACGCGGGCGAGTTCCTCCTCGGTGAGGCCCGGGCCGCGGTCCGTGACGACGACCGTGGAGGTCTCGCCGTTCGACGCGACGGTCACCTCGACGCACTGGTCCTCGGGCGTGAACTTCACCGCGTTGTCGATCACCGCGTCCAGGGCGCTGGACAGCGTGACCGGGTCGGCCCAGGCGGTGGTGGGCGGACAACTGCCCACCAGGCGCACGCCCTTGGCCTCGGCGGTCGGCGACCAGGCGGCGACGCGCTCGGCGGTCAGCGCGCCGATGTCGGTGATCCTGAGGTCCGCTTCCGCATGTTCGGCCAGGGCCAGGTCGAGCAGGTCGTCCAGGACCTGGGTCAGGCGTTTGCCCTCGGTGCGGACCGAGGCGATCTCGTCGTTGTCCTCCGGCAGTTCGAGCGCGAGCAGTTCGATGCGCAGCAGCAGCGCCGAGAGCGGGTTGCGCAACTGGTGCGAGGCGTCGGCGACGAAGGCGCGCTGCTGCTCCAGCACGTCCTCGACGTTGTCCGCCATCTCGTTGAACGATCGGGCCAGGCGCTGGAGTTCCGGTGGTCCGCCGGCGGCGGCGACCCGGGACTTGAGGCGTCCGGTGGCGATGTCGTGGGTGGTGGCGTCGAGGACCCGTACGGGCCGCAGGACCCAGCCGGTCAGCCGTAGGGCCGCGCCGACGGCCAGCAGCATGGCGCCGATCTCGCCCGCGCCGATCGTCAGCCAGCCGCGCAGGGTCCGTGAACGCATCGGCCCGGTGGGCGAGTCGGTGACCACGACCGCTATGACGTCGCCGTCCCGGATGACCGGCGAGGCGACGACCAGGCGGTGGCGCTGCCAGGGCCAGACCTGTTCCGGGTCGTGGCTGCGGCGGCTGAGCAGGGCCTCGTCGAAGGCGTCGCGGACCTCGCCGGTCTTGGGGAGCAGGAAGTCGTCCGGCGCGTTCGCCATGGAGGTGTCGGTGCGGTAGAAGACGCCCGCGCGGATGCCGTAGACCTCGTAGTAGCTGGCGAGTTCGCGTTCCAGGGTCTGCTGGCGTTCGTCCGGGACCATGTCGGCGGGGCGGCTGCCCGTGGGCGCGTCGGTGACGAACTGGGCGAGCGCCGCGAACCGCGCGGTGTCGTCGATACGGTCGACGATCACCTTCTGCTGCTGGGCCGCGGCGACGCTGATGGCGAGCGGAACGCCCAGGGCGAGCAGAACGGCCGCCATCAGGACGATGAGCAGCGGGAGGAGACGTGTGCGCACCCGTGCCCGCTACGTGGCCGGGGCGACGAGCCGGTAGCCGACGCCTCGTACGGTCTCGATCAGCGCGGGCATCCGCAGTTTGGCGCGCAGGGACGCGACATGCACCTCCAGGGTGCGTCCCGTGCCCTCCCAACTGGTGCGCCACACCTCGCTGATGATCTGCTCCCGCCGGAACACCACCCCGGGACGCTGTGCCAGCAGGGCGAGCAGGTCGAACTCCTTGCGGGTCAGCTGGACGACCGAGCCGTCCACGCTGACCTGGCGGGTGGGCAGTTCGATGCGCACCGGGCCGAGCCGCAGTGCGGTGTCGCCGCCCCCGGTCGCGTCCTCGTGGACGCTGCGCCGGCTGACGGCGTGGATGCGGGCCAGCAGCTCCCCGGTGTCGTACGGCTTCACCACGTAGTCGTCGGCTCCGAGGTTGAGGCCGTGGATGCGGGAGCGTACGTCGGACCGCGCGGTCACCATGATCACCGGGGTGCCGGTGCGCTTGCGGATCTTGCCGCAGACCTCGTAGCCGTCCTGGTCGGGCAGGCCGAGGTCGAGGAGGACGACTCCGAAGACATCGCCCTCGGGGACGAGCGCCTGGAGGGCCTCCTCGCCGCTGCGGGCATGGGTGACCTCGAAGCCGTGCCGCGCCAGGACCGCGGACAGAGCGGCGGCGACATGGTTGTCGTCCTCGACGAGGAGCAGTCTCATCCCGGCCCCCTCCGGTTCATCGTTCGTATGGTCTCGGCCTGTACGAAAGCACGTCTCACGCGCGCGTGCACCCAGGCAGTCACGCTGATGGACGAAGACGCCGTCAAGGGGGTTCCGGTTGCGGGCGGTTTCCGTTACGCAGCCGGTACGCGTGATCGCGACAAGTGCTACGACACGTGTCCGATTGCTATCCGATCGTGATGCTCAGATCTCGCTCAGATGTGATGACGCTGGTCGTAAGGCCTCACTACTGTCCTCCGCAACCGACGAGGACGGAGCCAGCAAGCGATGACCAAGGTATCGGTGGCCAAGGAAGACGCGGTCCCGACGGGCGAACTGGTCGTCCTGAAGAGCGTCAACAAACACTTCGGCGCGTTGCACGTACTCCAGGACATCGATCTGTCGATCGCCCGCGGTGAGGTCGTCGTGGTGATCGGCCCCTCCGGGTCCGGAAAGTCCACGCTGTGCCGCACCATCAACCGCCTGGAGACGATCGATTCGGGTGCCATCGCGATCGACGGCAAGCCCTTGCCCCAGGAGGGCAGGGAGCTGGCCCGGCTGCGTGCCGACGTCGGGATGGTCTTCCAGTCCTTCAACCTCTTCGCGCACAAGACGGTGCTCGAGAACGTGATGCTGGGCCAGGTCAAGGTCCGCAGGGCCGACAAGAAGCAGGCCGAGGAGAAGGCCCGGGCCCTCCTCGACAGGGTCGGCGTGGCCACCCAGGCGGACAAGTACCCGGCGCAGTTGTCCGGCGGTCAGCAACAGCGTGTCGCCATCGCGCGGGCGCTGGCCATGGATCCCAAGGTGATGCTCTTCGACGAGCCCACCTCGGCGCTCGACCCGGAGATGATCAACGAGGTCCTCGAGGTCATGCAGCAGCTGGCACGGGACGGGATGACGATGATCGTCGTCACCCATGAGATGGGCTTCGCGCGTTCGGCGGCCAACCGCGTGGTGTTCATGGCCGACGGCCGCATCGTCGAAGAGGCCGTGCCCGACCAGTTCTTCAGCAACCCGCGCAGCGACCGGGCCAAGGACTTCCTGTCGAAGATCCTGCACCACTGACGACCACCCGAGAACGCCCAAGAGCCCCGAAGAACAACGGCAGAACCCAAGAGCACCGAAGAACGCCGACAGCCGGCCGCTGACGGCCCGTCGACGACGGGCGGCCGCCGACTGCCGCTGTGGACCCCGCACGCCCTCAGAGCCACCGCCACGCGCCCTGACGGGCACTCATCTCCCCACCACCCAAAGGATGTTCATCATGAAGCTTCGCAAGGTCACCGCCTTCGCAGCCACCGCGCTCGTCCTCTCGCTCGCCGCGACGGCCTGCGGAAGCAGCGACAAGAACGACTCCGGTTCGGGTTCCAGCGGCGGCGGCAAGATCAAGGTCGGCATCAAGTTCGATCAGCCGGGCATCGGCCTGAAGCAGCCGGACGGGAGCTTCGCCGGCTTCGACGTGGACGTGGCGACCTATGTGGCCGGGCAGCTCGGTTACAAGCCCGCCCAGATCGAGTGGGTCGAGACCAAGAGCGCCGACCGCGAGAACGCGCTGGCGCGCGGTGACGTCAAGTTCATCGCGGCCTCGTACTCCATCAACGACGAGCGCAAGCAGAAGGTCGACTTCGCCGGCCCCTACCTGCTGGCCCACCAGGACCTGCTGGTCAAGAAGGACTCGACGATCGCCAAGGGCACGGACCTCAACGGCAAGAAGCTGTGTTCCGTGACCGGCTCGACCTCGGCGCAGAACATCCACGACACGATCGCCCCGAAGGCCAACCTCCGTGAGTACAGCGGCTACTCGGAGTGCATCGCGGGCCTGCAGAGCGGCGCCGTGGACGCGGTGACCACCGACGACTCGATCCTCGCGGGCTTCGCCTCGCAGGACAAGTACAAGGGTCAGTTCAAGCTCGCCGGCCTCAAGCTCAGCAACGAGAACTACGGCATCGGCGTCAAGAAGGGCGACTCCGCGACCGTCACCAAGATCAACACCGCGCTGGAGAAGATGGTCAGCAGCGGCGCCTGGCAGACGGCGGTCACCAAGAACTTCGGCCCGGCCGGGTACAAGAACGAGCCCGCCCCGAAGATCGGCAACATCGTCAAGTAGCCCTGGAAATCGCCCGTAAGGCAGGCCCCATACCCGGAAGCGCGGGAGATCGTGTTCGACTTTCTTCAAGGTTATGACGTCCTCGGGGCATTCTGGATGACGGTGAAACTCACCGCCATCTCCGCCCTCGGCTCCCTGGTCTGGGGCACCCTGCTGGCCGGAATGCGGGTCAGCCCGGTCCCCCTGATGCGTGGCTTCGCCACCTTCTACGTCAACACCGTCCGGAACATCCCCCTGACGGTCATCATCGTCTTCACCTCGCTCGGCCTCGCCGACATCTTCGGCGTGACGATGGGCGCGTCCGACGACTTCAAGGTGCAGGGTTTCCGACTCGCACTGCTGGGTCTCATCGCCTACCACGCGGCCTTCGTCTGCGAGGCGGTGCGCTCCGGCATCAACACCGTGCCCGTCGGACAGGCCGAGGCGGCTCGCGCCATCGGACTGAGCTTCAGTCAGGTACTGCGGATCATCATCCTTCCGCAGGCGTTCCGCGCGGTCATCACACCGCTGGCCAACGTACTGATCGCCCTCACCAAGAACACGACCGTGGCGGCGGCGATCGGTGTCGCCGAGGCGGCCGCCCTGATGAAGTCGATGATCGAGAACGAGGCCCAGACGGTCGCCATCGGTGCGGTCTTCGCGTTCGGCTTCGTGGTACTGACCCTGCCCACCGGCCTCTTCCTCGGCTGGCTGGGCAAGCGAATGGCGGTGAAGCGATGACCTCCGTCCTCTACGACGCGCCCGGCCCCCGCGCCAAGCGGCGCAACGTGCTCCTGACCGTCGTCTTCGTTGTCCTGCTCGCCGCGTTCCTGTGGTGGATCTGGCGGACGATGGACGACAAGGGCCAGCTGAAGTGGGCCCTGTGGCAGCCGTTCACCACGTCGGACGCCTGGACGACGTATCTGCTGCCCGGCCTGGGCACCACCCTGAAGGCCGCCGCGCTCTCCATGCTGATCGCCCTCCCCCTGGGCGCGCTGTTCGGCATCGCCCGGCTGTCCGACCACCGGTGGGTGCGCATCCCGGCCGGTGTGGTGGTCGAGTTCTTCCGGTCGATCCCGGTCCTGCTGATGATGCTGTTCGCGAACGAGTTCTATGTCCGTTCCACGAACATCGGCAGCGAGGATCGGCCCCTGTACGCCGTCGTCACCGGCCTGGTGCTCTACAACGCCTCGGTGCTCGCCGAGATCGTCCGGGCGGGCATCCTGTCCCTCCCCAAGGGGCAGACGGAGGCCGCGTACGCGGTCGGGCTGCGCAAGGGCCAGACGATGACGAGCATCCTGCTTCCGCAGTCCGTCACCGTCATGCTGCCGGCGATCGTCAGCCAGCTCGTGGTGATCGTGAAGGACACCGCTCTGGGCGGCGTGATGCTGGGCCTCACCGAGCTGCTCAACTCGCGCAGCACCCTCGCGGCCAACTACGCCAACGTGGTGGCGAGTTTCATCGTCGTCGGGATCATCTACATCCTGCTGAACCTCGTTCTCACCACCTTCGCGAGCTGGCTGGAGCGCAGGCTGCGGCGCAGCAAGAAGAGCACGGGCGCGACCGTCGCCCTCGAAGACGCCACCGGGCTCAACCCCGCGCAGGTGGCGGGCGGCTTCGGGACCGGCGCGGGCGGCACGATCTGATGATCGGTCATATGGCATGAACGACACGGAGGCAGTGGCGTGATCGCCACTGCCTCCGTCACTTGACGCAAGCACCGGCAATGGGTTGCATACGTTCTGTGATCGTGCACCCTGCTCCAACTTCCTGTTCACATGCGTCCCTGAGGACACCGTCACGGACAGGGGGCGCCGCACCGTGGACCCGGTGATCATCGTCGGAGCGGGGCCCGTGGGGCTCACGCTCGCCCTGGCGCTGGCGCGGCAGGAGGTGCCTTCCGTCGTCCTCGACGAGAGCCCGGGCAAGGACGAACCGCGCCCCGCGCGGACCGTCGTCCTGCGCGAGGACACCGCGGCGCTGCTGGAGCGGCTGACCGGTGTTCCGCTCGCCAAGGCCGGTGCGCACTGGTCCGGATGGCGGTCGATGCGGCGCAAGCAGGTGATGCGCGAGATCACGTTCGACGACACCGAGCCCGCCCCCCTGCACATCGCCCAGCACGTGCTGACCGGCGCCCTGCGCCAGGCCCTCGCGGGCGAACGCCTGGTGAAGCTCGCCGTGGACAACCGCCTCGACGCGATCGAACAGGAACCCTCGGGCGTCACCGCCCACACCCGTGGCCCCAAGGGCACCTGGTGGCGCGGCAGTTACCTGGTCGGCTGCGACGGCCCGCGCTCCACCGTGCGCAAGCTCCTGGACATCCGCTTCCCCGGCCGTACGGCGGTGGAGCGACACGCCGTGGCCGCGCTGCGCACGGAACTTCCGTGGCCCGACCGGGCGTTGTTGCACCGGGTGCCGCCGTGGCGGACGTCCGGACCCTCGGCCGGGGAGGTCACCGGACGCCCCCTCCCGGACGGCGTGTGGCGCCTGGACTGGCTGCTGCCCCCGGGCAAGGACCTGGTCACGCCCGAGCTGCTGCTCACCCGTATCCGGGAGACCCTCGCGGGCTGGACCGAGGGCCCGACGCCGCCGTACGAGCTGCTCGACACCGGTGTGCACACCGTGCACCACCGGCTCGCGCGCCGGTGGCGGGTGGGGCGGGTGTTCCTCGCCGGGGACGCGGCGCATCTCCTGGGTGCGCTCGGCACGCAGGGGCTGGACGAGGGGCTGCGGGACGCCGACAACCTCGCCTGGAAGGTGGCGCCCGCCTGGCACCACGGGCCGCACGAGGCGCTGCTCGACAGCTATCAGGCGGAGCGGCGGGCGGTCGTCGCGGCCCGGCTCCGCGCCGCCGACCAGGCGTTGCCGCTGGTGCGCGGCGGCGCCGGGCTGCGCGCGGTCGTGCCCGGCTCGGCCCGCGGCCACGACTCGCTGCTCACGGACGGTCACTTGGGGCGCGGCCCGCTCGGTGCGCCGGGAGGGTACGCCCACTCGCCGCTCGCGCCCCGGCACATCGAGGGCGAGGTCGACGTCGACACCCCGCCGGGTGCGCCGGTCACCGATGTCCGGGTCACCGCGGAGGACGGCTCCTTCGTACGGCTGCGGGACCGCCTCGGGCGCGGTGCCCTGCTGGTCGTACTGGTCGCACCGGGCACGGGCGTGTGGGAGCGCAAGCACTGGGTGACCGCCGGTGTCATGCCACGCCTGGCAGCAGCGGTGACGGCGCTGCCGCACCCGGCCGAGCTGCTGGTCGCCGAGAGCTACCCGGGCGCCGCCGCCCACACGGTCCTGCTCGTACGGCCCGACGGACACCTGGTCACCGCCCTGAGCGGGGTGCGGCCGGCCGATCTGTACGCGGCGGCCGAGGCGACCCTGGGCGGCCCGGCGAAGACGGAGGCCACGGCCGGCTCGCGCTGAGGCCTCCGTACGCGAACTGTCCACATAGTGACGCTGAGTTGACCCGCAGACACCGTCGTGCTCTACTCCGGATCATGACCGACACCTCTGTCCACCTCTGGCGGAAGGTCCATCTGGACCTCGTCCGCTACGTGGGCTGCGTCTGTCACGTCTCCTGCTGAATTCGCATCTCTCTCACTCGCGCGCGCCCTTTCTGTGGGCCCGCGCGTGCCCTCGCGAACACTCATCAGGACGGTGCACGTGTCTGTATCCCCCTCTGCCTCCGTGTCCCCTGCCGCGCCCGCCCAGGCTCCGACACAGGCGGACCTGCTCGACTTCGTACGGCGTACGGCCGCCGACGCCGAACTCATCGCCTCGCTCCCCCTCGACCCCGAGGGCCGCACCTGGGTGCGGCTCGAAGGGCCCGGCGGCAGCGAGGCCTGGCTGATCGGCTGGCCGCCCGGCAGCGGCACGGGCTGGCACGACCACGCCGACTCGGTGGGCGCCTTCCTCACCGCCGCCGGCGAACTCAAGGAGAACTCGCTCGCCGCCCGGCTCCCGAGCCACGGCTGGAAGACCCTCGAACTGGAGGAGGGCGTGGACCGCGAGCGACGGCTGCCGACCGGCAAGGGCCGCGCCTTCGGTCATCACCACGTCCACGAGGTGCTCAACGAGTCCACCGAAGAGCACGCGATCTCCGTCCACGCCTACTACCCGCCGCTGCCGCAGATCCGCCGCTACAGCCGCACCGGCCCGATGCTGCGCCTGGAGCAGGTCGAGCGCCCGGAGGACTGGCAGTGAGTGCCGTACGCGAACAGCCGCCCGGCATAGACGAGTTGCTGGAGCGGGTCCGCGCGGCCTACCGGCGGATCGAGGCCAAGAAGGCGTACGACGCCGCCCGCGCCGGTACGGCCCTCCTGGTCGACATCCGCTACGCCGCCCTGCGCGACCGGGACGGCCTCATCCCCGGCGCCCTGGTCGTCGAGCGCAACGAACTGGAGTGGCGCCTCGACCCCCGAGGCAGCCACCGCGTCCCCGAGGCCACCGGCCTCGACCTGCGCGTCGTGGTGATCTGCAACGAGGGCTACGCCTCCAGCCTGGCAGCCGCGTCCCTGCACCGACTGGGCCTGCACCGCGCGACGGACCTGGTCGGCGGCTTCCAGGCCTGGAAGGCGGCGGGACTGCCTGTCGCGTCGTAGACACAGTGTCTACGACGCGACAGTCCGGCCCCGTCTCCGCTCACAGTCCGTCGGAGGGGCAGTAGAGCGGGGCGGTGTCCGCGTTGGCCTCCGTGACCAGGCGGGCGGGGGTCGTGGCGATCTTCTCCACCTTCTCCTTACGGAGAAGGCTGACGGCGTTGGTGACGGCCAGTTCGCCGGTGTCCTTGGCCGAGTTGGAGACGGTGGCGGCGAAACGGCCGTCCTTGAGGGCGGCGAGGGCCTCGTCGGTGCCGTTGACCGTCACGATCTTGACCTTCTTGCCGCCGGCCGCGTCGAACGCCTTGCGGGCGGCGAACGCCATCTCCTCGTTGGCGACGAAGGCGTAGTCCAGACCGGGGTGCGCCTTGATCATGTCCGCGGCGACGATCTTCGCCTTCGCGGCGACGAACATGGCGGGCTGGTTCGCGACCACCTTCGCGTTCGCCGGCAGTCCCTTGGTGAATCCGCCGACCAGGAGGTCGGAGGCGGCGCCGGGTGCACCGGCGATGACGGCCACCTGCACCTCGCGACCGGCCGCGTCGTCCTCGATCCAGTCGGCGTCGAGCTTGCCCACCGCCTTCAGATTGACGACGACGGCTCCGAGGATGTCGGACGGATCGGCACTGACCGAGGTCAGGAAGATCGGAATGTGCGCCTTCTTGGCCTTGTCGATGTCGCTCTTGAGCACGTCGGTGTTGACGGTCTGCACGATGATCGCGTCGACATGGCGCGCGATCATCGACTGGATGTTGGAGAGTTCCTGCGCGGCGTCCTGATGCGAGTTGGCCGTGACGAGCCTCGCGAAGTTGCTCTTGGCCGTGTTCGCGATCGACTCCTGCAGACAGGTGTGGAACTCGGTACTGCCACCGTTGACGAACCCGAGCGTGATCGGCCCGTCGTCGGCGGGCGCGGCACTCGATTCGAGGCCACAGCCACTCAGTAAGAAGCCGACACCGACCAGGGAGGCCACCAGCGATCTTCGGTGGTGCGCGGGCGGGAACAAGGGGGCCGCCTTTCATGACATGCGAAGGATCGGCCGATGGAACGGCCTGAAGACGCTCAGGCGGGCCTGACTGCGGCTCAGCAGGCGGGAGGGCCGGGGAGTGACGGCAGCAGAAGCTACTCCCGCACCAAACATGCGAACCCTTCACGGAACACACACTAAGCATGTGGAATGCGCACGCTCGGCGAACGGGGAATCGGTGCGTCGCCTCCTGCTGCCTACTCCCTCGCCGTCGCCACTGTCACCGCCCGCACCCGGAGCGCCGCCCGCCCCGGCAGGGCCGTGGCGACGAGCGCGAGCGCCGCGCCGACCGCCACGATCGTGACGTGGACGAGAGGGGTGACCGACGGTGCGGCCCGGCCGGTCATCCCGATGCTGAACGCGGTCAGGACGGCGAGGGCGATACCGCTGCCGAGCGCCGCGGCGAGCAGCACCACCGACAGCGCCTCGATCCGCAGCATCCGCAGCACCTGACGTCGGGTCGCCCCCGCGAGCCGCAGCAGCGCGAACTCCCGGACCCGCTCGGCGACCGACATGGCGAGCGTGTTGACCACCGCGATGGCCGTGAACGCCAGGACGAGGCCCATGGCCAGGTAGTTGACGTCGGCGTTCGCCTGCTGCCGCCGCGCCTGGAGCGAGTCGGCGGCGGTCGGCGCGAGAACACGGACACCCGGGAACTCACGGAGGGTAGTCACGAGTTGTGTCTGTGTACGGGGCGTGCTGACGAGGACGGAGGAGGCGAGCGGGTTGTCGACATGCCGGGCGACGAGATCGTGCGCGAGGGTGAGATCACCGAAGCCGAGCCCCCTGGCGTAGACGGCGACGACGGTGAGCGTGGCGGGCGTGCCGTCGCCGAGCGTGAGCTTCAGGGTGCCACCGGGCTTCAAGTGCAGCTGGTCCGCGGCCAGTTCGCTCACGGCCGCGGTGTTCTCGGTGAGTCCGTCGAGCGATCCGGCGGTGACGTCAGGGTCCCACGTGCGGGTGAGTCCGGCGGGTGTGACGCCTTGGGCCACGTATTTGTCGAGGCCCACACGGACGGTCGTACGGACGACCTCGGTGACGATGTCGTGCCGCGCGCGGAGTTGCCGTGCGGCCTCGGCCGGGACGCCGGGTCCCTGGGAGGCGACGACCCAGTCGGCACGGACACCTTCACGAGCCTGGGCACGAGCGGCGTCACCGAGGGTGGGCTGAATGAACAGGACGGTGCAGGTCATGCCGATCAACAGGGTGAGAGGGGTGGCGACGGAGGCCATACGAACCGCATTGCCCCGGAGATTGGCGGTGGCCAGCCGACCGGTCGGGCCGCTGCGCCGGACCGGACCACGCAGGACGAGGACGGCTGCCTTGACGAGGAGCGGCCCGAGGAGGGCGACAGAGGTGGACAGGACCACAACGGCCAGGAAGGTCACGGGTGTTGAGGCGGGCTCGGTGCGCAGCTTGCTGAGCACGGCGACCAGTACGACACCGCCGGCGAGGAGGACAAGCCCGGCCAGGAGGCGGCCTCGTGTGAGTCCGGCGCGTGTGGTGAGGCGGGTGCGCGTGGACTTGGTCCCGGCTTTGGTCCTGGCTCCTGCTCCTGCTCCTGCTCCTGCTCCTGCTCCTGCTCCTGCCTCGGCGAGTGCCTGGGCCGGGCGGATTCGAGAGATACGGCGGGAGGCGACCCGGGCGGCGGTCCAGGCACCGAGGGCTGTCGCGACGAGGGCGGCCAGGGGCGGGACGACACCGGTGGTGTGCTGGAGGGTGGCGGGAACTGCGCCCAGGGCGACGAACCTGTCGTAGAGCCAACCGCCCAGCGGAAGCCCGAGCAGAGCACCCACGACGCCGGCGACCGTGCCGACGATCAGGGCCTCGCGGCCGAGGAGTCGGCGGATCTGGCCGGAGGTGGCGGCCACAGCACGGAGCAGGGCGAGTTCGCGGTGCCGCTGCTGGACGGAGAGCACGAAGGTGCCGACGACCACGAGAACTGCCACGAGCAGTGAAGTACCGCCCATCGCACCGCCGATGCTGACCAGCCTGGTCCTGGCAGTGGCGGCGTCCAGGAACTCGACGGGGCCGCGGGCGTCGCCGGAGGTGACCTGAGTGGTGGAGCCGAGTGGGGCGGTGGGGCTGAGCGAGGTGGCGGTGCCGGGGCGCGCGGTGGGCTGGTGGAGGGCTGTGGTGATGGCCTGCCGTAGCCGATCCGCGCTTGTGCCCTTGGCCGGGAGCACTCCGAAGGCGGTGACCTGCCCGGGGTGCGCGGCCAGGCGGCGGGCCTCGCCCGCGGAGAAGAAGAGTGACGTCTGGTGGTGTACCGGCGTGGTGGGAGCGGCGATTCCGGTGATCCGGTAGACGCGCGGGGCTTGCGTGGACTGGACGGTGAGCCGGTCGCCGGGCCGGAGTCGGGCCCGCCAGGCGAAGTCGCGGTCGATGACGAGATCGGTGGCGGCTCGCGGAGTACTGCCGGTGACGAGCCGGTACGGCGTCAACGCGGCGGAGTCCCAGGAGTGCCCGTAGGCGGTCCGGCCGCCGGTGCCGGCGGGGGTCAACGGATGGGCTAGGAAGGTCAGTTCGGGGATGACGCGGGCGACGCCCGGGGTCCGTGCGAGCGTGGTTTCCAGACTTTCGGGGAGCCAGGCGCGTTCGGCGATCGGTTTGGCCTTGTGCTTGACCTTGGTCTTGCCCTTCTTGTGTTTGACGGTGGTCCGGCGGACGTACTGATCGGCGGAGACCACGACGGGGCTCGCCGCGTAGCGCTCGGTACGGATGGTGCCGCGCAGGCCGGTGTCGAGGAGAGTGCCGCAGGCCGTGATGAGGGCAGCCGCGCACATCAGGGAGAGAAAGGCGCCGAGGAAACCGGCCTTCCGGGCGCGGACGGAACGGAGGGCGTAGCGCAGCATCATGAGGGCTCGGTCTCTTTTCCGTTGCACGCCGGGTCGGCTTCGGGCTCGGCGAGGGGGGCCGGGAAGGCGAGGAATCGGGTGAGTACGGTGCGGGCATCGGCCGGCGTCTCGGCTTCGGGGCGCTTGTAGCGGTTGAGGAGGGCGATGTACTCCTCGAAGAACGCGCCGAGTTCAGGCACTGTCAGCCGGATGGTGCCGCGCGAGTACGGGAAGGCGTCCGCCCACGGCCCGGTCTCGGCGGCGTCCCGCTGGAACTGCTCGAAGAGCTCCAGATCGGCGGCGTACGCATGGTGGTTGAGCTCATCCATGACGTGCCGCATCTCGGCGCTCTGACGACTGCGCGGCGGGAAGCGACGGTCACCGGGAACGGCCCGCCACCAGCGCTCGCGACCGTGGCGGTGGTCGGGTGCACGCCCTGTCTCCGTCTCCTCGACGAAGCCGTAGCGGGCGAGTTCACGCAGGTGGTAGCTGGTGGAGCCGGTGTTCAGGCCCAGTGCGCGGGCGAGTGTGGCCGAGGTCGCGGGGCCGTGCAGGGTGAGGTGCTGGAGCATGCGCTGTCGGCGGGGCTGTGCGAGCGCCTTCAGCGTGGCGAGGTCGGAGAGTTCGACCGGTGCCGGTGTCGCCGAGGTGTGTTGCGTGGGCGTCTCCGCGCCAGGTGGGCAGGGTTCCTGTGCCATGCGTACACAGTCGTTTGTGCACAGGTGTCTGTGCACTGTGGCAATCCGGCGTCTTCAGCAGGGGGTTAGCCCTACCTGAAGCCTCGGCCGGTGCTCGCCTGAACGCGGTCGGCGCCCCCGCGCGTCCACCGTGTTCAGGCCGTCTGCACCGCCGAGAAGCCGGAGCCGGACAGGAACCGGATGGGAACCCGGACAGGGACCCGGATCAGTACCCCTCGTCCCCGAGGAACTCCGTGTCCTCGCCCTCTTCTTCCAGCGCCTGCCGGACCACTCTGAGGGCCATGCCCTGGGAGTAGCCCTTGCGGGCCAGCATGCCCGCGAGGCGCCGTAGCCTCTTGTCGCGGTCGAGGCCTTGAGTGGACCGCAGCTTGCGGTCCACCAGTTCGCGTGCCGTCGCCTCTTCCTGCTCGGAGTCGAGCTGGGAGACGGCCTCGTCGATCAGCGTGGAGTCGACGCCCTTGGTGCGCAGCTCCTGGGCGAGCGCGCGTCGCGCCAGTCCCCGGCCGTGGTGCCGGGACTCCACCCAGGCGTCCGCGAACGCTCCGTCGTTGATCAGTCCGACCTCCTCGAACCGCGACAGCACCTCGTCCGCCACCTCGTCCGGGATCTCCCGCTTGCGCAGGGCGTCCGCGAGTTGCTTGCGGGTGCGCGGGTTCCCGGTGAGCAGGCGCAGACAGATGCCCCGCGCCCGCTCAGCCGGGTCCGCCGGCGGCTCCTCCTTCTCGGCCCTCGACGAGGAGAAGTCACCCCCGTCCTCTCCGGACGACTCTCCGAAGCCGCGACCACGGCGCCCACGCCTACCGCGTGCGCCGTCACCACGAGCCGTACCCCCGCGTGAGCCGCCTTCCCATGAACCGCCCCCGCCACGCGCTCCACGGCTGCGGCGCGAGCCGCGGCCGGGTGCGCCGTCGTCGGTCGATCCCCCGTCGGGCGAAATGCCGTCGGGCGCCGAGCTCCTGAAAGGCCGACCGCTGCCCGCCGGACCATCGCCGGGCTCCGGGCCGCCGAACGGCGGACCGGACTCACCGGCGAAGCCGAAGCCACCGGCCGCCCATTCGCCGCCCGGCTCGTCGCCGTAGGGCCCGTCCGTGCCGTACGGCTCCTCGGGTACGCCGTCCGCACCGTAGGCCAGGCCGTCGCCGCCTCCCCCGCGCCCCTGCGGGGCGCCGGGATACGCGTACTCGGCCCAGTCCGTTCGTCGTGTCACGGGTCAGCTCTTGGCTGCCGTGGCCTTGGCCTTGGTGGTCTTGGCCGCAGCCGCCGGAGCGGGCACCGCCTTGGCGGCGTCGTCCGTGGCGGTGGTGACCGCCGCGTCCGCAGCCGGCTCGGCGGTGGGCTTCTCCGGACGGACGCCCACGCCCAGCTTCTCGAGGATCTTCTTCTCGATCTCGTTGGCCAGGTCGGGATTGTCCTTCAGGAAGTTGCGCGCGTTCTCCTTGCCCTGGCCGAGCTGGTCGCCCTCGTACGTGTACCAGGCGCCGGCCTTGCGGACGAAGCCGTTCTCCACGCCCATGTCGATCAGGCCGCCCTCGCGGCTGATGCCGTGGCCGTAGAGGATGTCGAACTCGGCCTGCTTGAAGGGCGGGGCGACCTTGTTCTTGACGACCTTGACGCGGGTGCGGTTGCCGACCGCGTCGGTGCCGTCCTTCAGGGTCTCGATACGGCGGATGTCGAGTCGCACCGAGGCGTAGAACTTCAGCGCGCGACCACCGGTCGTGGTCTCCGGGGAGCCGAACATCACGCCGATCTTCTCGCGGAGCTGGTTGATGAAGATGGCGGTGGTCTTGGACTGGTTGAGCGCGCTGGTGATCTTCCGCAGGGCCTGGCTCATCAGACGCGCCTGCAGACCGACGTGGCTGTCACCCATCTCGCCCTCGATCTCCGCGCGCGGGACGAGTGCCGCGACGGAGTCGATGACGATGAGGTCGAGGGCGCCGGAGCGGACCAGCATGTCCACGATCTCCAGGGCCTGCTCGCCGTTGTCCGGCTGGGACAGGATCAGGTTGTCGATGTCGACGCCGAGCTTCTTCGCGTACTCGGGGTCGAGGGCGTGCTCGGCGTCGATGAAGGCCACCTGTCCGCCGGCCCGCTGGGCGTTCGCCACCGCGTGCAGGGTCAGGGTCGTCTTGCCGGAGGACTCCGGGCCGTAGACCTCCACCACTCGGCCGCGCGGCAGGCCGCCGACACCGAGGGCGACGTCGAGTGCGGTCGACCCGGTGGGGATGACCTCGATGGGCTCGTTCGGCCGCTCGCCCAGGCGCATCACCGCGCCCTTGCCGAATTGCCGTTCAATCTGTGCGAGTGCGGCGTCCAACGCCTTCTCGCGGTCGGTTCCTGCCATGGGTTCCACCCGGTTTGCTTGAGTCGATCGCTTCACGTCAAAGACGCTAACGCCTGCCACTGACAATGCGCCCCGACGCCCGTCCGGCCTGTGGATAACTCGGGCACTTCACCATCAAAAGCCTGCCGAAATGCCCGTCATGGCCTCGCCGGAGCTTCCATAAGAATGGATGTTCGATTTTCGTGTCAAGCGCACCACGCGGCACTCACGTCATCTACGCCGTCCGGCAACACTGCCGCGACCGACAGCCGGGGTTGACCTTGCCTCAGGGGCAGGCCCGACCCTTCCGGTCATGAGCAGTGATGACGATGTCCTCCTCACGGAGCAGCTGGCCTACTACCGCGCGGCGGCGGCCGAGTACGACCGTCCCTATACGGAGCGGGAGGAACTGCGACGGCTGCCGGCCGTGGTCGACGATCTTCCGATCGGCGAAGACGTGCTGGAGCTGGCCTGCGGAACGGGGCAATGGACCGTGAGACTCGCCGCCCGGGCCCGGTCGGTGACGGCCGTCGACGCGGCGGCCGAGGTACTGGCCGTCGCTCGTGCGCGCGTTCCCTCCCCCAACGTCCGCTTCCTTCAGGCCGACCTGTTCACGTGGCGGCCGTCGCGGCGCTACGACACGGTGTTCTTCGCCTTCTGTCTCTCCCACGTTCCGCCGACGCGGTTGTCCGAATTCTGGAGCACAGTCGCCGCCATGCTCGCGCCGGGCGGTAAAGCGATCTTCGTCGACGACGGACCGGCCGCTGCCGCGGACGAGGACGGCGTAGCGGACGGGCCTGTCCCCACGGTGCTGCGCCGACTCGACGACGGCCGTCAGTACCGCGTGGTGAAGGTGTTCCATGACGCCCGGACCCTCGCGGAGAACCTCACGGCCCTGGGCTGGACGGTCCGCGTCCGGTCCCTGGAGGGAAGTATCGTCGGCATCGCGGAACCACCGGCCGGCCCCGTCTGACCCGGCGTATTCCTCAGGGAGCCCTACTTCCGTCGGCGTACAGCTGGTGTCTTCGGTCGTACGACGACTGCGCGGCGAGTTCCCGCGAGGCTCGGGCCATGATTCGGGCCCTGAAGAGCCACGTACGCCCCGCCGAGCGCCTCTGCCATGCGACCGGTGCCCTGCTGATCCTCTCCGGGTTGGTGCACCTGGTGGTGTTCGCGGTCGACGGCGGCCCCTGGTACGGGCCTGTCTCCTGGCGCAAGCCCGTCACGTTCGGGCTTTCCTTCGGGGCGACGCTGATCGCGGTCACCTGGGTGACGTCGTATCTGCGTGTCGGGGCCAGGCTGCGCACCGTCCTGCTCGTCGTGTTCGCCGCCGACTGTGTGGTGGAGGTCGGCGGCATCACCCTTCAGGCATGGCGCCGGGTGCCGTCGCACCTCGACATGGAGACGCCCTTCGACACGGCGGTGTCCATGACGCTCGCGGTGGGCGGCGGTGTCCTCGTGGTGCTGCTCACCGTGTTCGCGGTGGCCTCTTTCCGGCACCGGCCGACGGGCCCCACGGGGATGGCGCTCGCGGTGCGTTCCGGGTTCGCGATCCTGCTCGTCGCGCTGGCCTCGGGCGCCGCGATGATCGCGCGCGGGGTGTTCCTCGCCCGGACCGGTCATCAGGAGGCGGCGTACCACTCGACGGCCCCGCTCAAGCCGTTGCACGGGGTGAGCCTGCATGCCGTCCTGGTCCTGCCGGCCCTGGCCTGGCTGCTGTCCCGCACGTCCTGGAGCGGCGGTACGGCTGCGGACCGTGGTGGTGGCGGTCGGCTGCTACGCCGTCGCGGTGGCCGGGGCGGGAGTGTGGGCGGTGGCCACGTACTGACCGCGCCCCTCGGTGCTCTCGCCGGATCATCCCTCAGGAGGAGCCGTCTCCGGAGTCTCTCGGCTCGGAATCGGTAGACCCGGAGTTCCTTCGCCGGGAGTCGGCCGACCCGGAATCAGTCGGTCCGGAGTCGGTGGCCTCTGAATCGGCTGCCCCGGCAGAGTCGGCCGCCGTGTGCTCCGCAGTCCCCGACCGCCGCTCCCACAGCCCCCGCGCGCGAGTCAGCAGACCGGGCCCACCAGATCCTCGGGTGGTCCGGTGCCCCTGCACCCGGGGATCGTCCGTGACGGCGTACCGCTTCACATACGCCCCGAGGAACGCCTGCAGCGTGGCCACGGCCGGAATGGAGATCAGCGCACCCACGGCGCCCAGGAGCGCGGTGCCCGCGATGACCGAGCCGAAGGCGACCGCGGGGTGGATGTCGACGGTCTTCGCAGTCAGTTTGGGCTGGAGCATGTAGTTCTCGAACTGCTGGTAGACCACGACGAAGATCAGCACCCACAGGGCGTACCAGGGGTCCACGGTGAAGGCGATCAGCATGGGCAGGGCGCCCGCGAGATACGTACCGATGGTCGGGATGAACTGGGAGACCAGGCCCACCCAGACGGCGAGCACGGGCGCGTACGGGATGCCCAGCGCCTGGAGCAGGATGTAGTGCGCCACTCCGGAGACCAGCGCCATCAGACCGCGGGAGTATATGTAGCCGCCGGTCTTGTCGACGGCGATCTCCCACGCGCGGAGCACCTCGACCTGCCGGGCGGGCGGCAGCACGGAGCACAGCGCGCGCCGCAGGCGCGGTCCGTCGGCGGCGAAGTAGAACGAGAACAGGCCGATCGTCAGCAGCTGGAAGAGGCCTCCGAGGACCTGGGTGGACACGTCCAGCACGCCGGTGGCGCTGTTCTGCACGTACTTGCGCAGCCAGTCGGAGTGGAGCAGCCCCTCCTGGATGTCGACCCGTCTCAGGTCGGTGTGGAAGTGCCCGTTGACCCAGTTGATGACGGAGTCGAGGTAGTTCGGGAAGTCCTCGATCATCTTGATGATCTGGCCGGCGAGCATCGAGCCGAGCAGGGTGACGAACCCGGCGCTCACGATCAGCAGACCGAGGAAGACCAGGAAGGTGGCCAGCCCCCGGCGCATGCCGTAGGCGGCCATCCGGCTCACCGCGGGCTCGATGGCGAGGGCCAGGAAGAACGCGATGAGGATGTTGATCAGCAGCCCGATGAGCTGGTGGAAGGCCCAACTGCCCAGCTGGAACACGGCGACGAGGGCGAGCGCCAGCACCATGGCGCGTGGCAGCCAGCGCGGCATGCCGGTACCCGGCTCGGCGCCGTCGGCCGGGGGCCGGCTCGGCGGCGTCGTGCCGGCCGGGGATGCCTGCGGGGCGTCGTGCCCGCTCTCGTCAGTGGATGCCACGGAGCAAGTCTCGCCTACACCGCTGACAACCGGTCACCGTCGTCGATCTTCGTGACCGATCAGCGACTTTCCTGCGGAACGTTCATGACCGCGCAGACCACGCGCCACACGTCCTTGGTCTCCCAGCCCGCGTCCAGCGCCTCGTGCACCGTCCGCCCGCCGAGCTCCGTCATCACGTGATCGCGCGCGAAGCTCTCGGCGTATCCCGCCCCGAAGTGCTCCGTCATCCGCTGCCAGAAGACCGTCAACCGCATGACACCAGTATCCCGCCCCTGAGAGTGGGCCCGGGCCGGGACCGCCTGCCGAGACCGCTTTCCGTCCTACGGTCTGACGCATGGCCGAAACAGGAGCATCCCCACTCCCCCCGACGCCCCCGGCGCACTCCCCGCTCTTCCGCGCCGAGCACTTCGTCTGGCTCACCGCGCGCGTGCTGGAGCAGCGCCTCTTCGCGTACCACTTCCTCAACGGCGAAGCCGATCCGGTGGAAACAGCGCTGGACGCGTACCGCAACGAGGACGGCGGGTACGGGCACGCGCTGGAACCCGATCTGCGCGGCCCGGTGAGCCAGCCGCTGCACACCGGTCACGCTCTTCGCGTCCTGGACTCCATCGGTCGCTGCGGCGGGCAGCGGGTGGAACGCGTGTGCCGCTATCTGACCTCGGTCTCCAGGGCCGACGGCGCCCTGCCGGCGATCCTTCCCGGCCAGCGCGGCTATCCGACGGCGCCGTTCGTGCCGATCGTGGACGACCCGCCCAGTGAACTCCTCGCCACCGGGCCGGTGGTGGGCCTGCTGCACCGCAACGAGGTGTGGCACGCCTGGCTGTTCCGGGCCACCGACTTCTGCTGGCAGGCCGTCGACTCCCTGGAGAAGTCGCACCCCTACGAGATCGAGGCCGCCGTCGCCTTCCTGGACTCGGCGCCCGACCGCCCGCGCGCGGAGGCCGCCGCCGACCGGCTCGGCCGCCTGGTGCGCGAACACCGCCTCGCCGCCCTGGACCCGGAGCACCTGGAGGCCTACCCGGTCGCTTCCGGGTACGCGCCGGGCGAGCACCACTTCCCGTACGACTACGCGAAGACGCCGAGTTCCCTCGCGCGCGCGTGGTTCACGGACGACGAGATGGCCCGCTCCCTGGACCATCTGTCGGTCGGCCAGCAGGAGGACGGCGGCTGGCCCATCCGCTGGCGCCCGTGGGCGCCGGGCATCGCCCTGGAGGCACGCCCCATGGTGACGATCCAGGCACTGCGCACCCTGAAGGCGTACAGCCGTTCCATCGGCTGACTCCGGGGCCGCCTCAGCCGCCCATGGCCCGCACACCGGCCGTCACCAGCACGGCCGCGGCGACGACGAGCAGGAAGGGTGCCCGCAGCGCCAGCGCCACGGCGGCCGCCGCGAGCCCAGCGGCCCGCGCGTCGAGCACGAGCGCGTGCCCGTCGGCGAACGTCTGCTGGGCCGTGAGCGCGGCGAGGAGGGCGACCGGCAGCAGGGCGGCGAGCCGCCTCACCAGCGGTCGCTCGAGCGCGCCCGCGGGCACGAGCAGACCGGCGAGCTTGACGACGTAGCAGCCGAGGGCGGTCGCCGCGATCGCGATCCAGACGGTCAACGGTCTTCCTCCTGTGCTTCGTTACGTGTGCCGGTCTGCCGACGGCCCGCTACGTAGAGGGCGATCGGCGCCGCGAGAGCAGCCACCAGGACCGGCACACCGGCAGGCAGCACGGGCAGCAGCCCCAGTCCCAGCAGAACCGCGAGTGCGGCGACGGCCCGCTCGAGGGTGGTCCTGAGCATGGGCGCGAGCAGCGCCAGGAAGACGGCGGGCCCGGCCGCGTCGAGACCCCACGCGTCGGTGTCCCCGATGGCCTTGGCGCCGAGCGCGCCCAGCAGCGTGGTGAGGTTCCACAGCAGGTACAGGCTGAGTCCGGTGACGGTGAACCCGATCCGCGCGGCGCGCCGAGTGGGCTGCGCAAGGGTGACGGCCGTCGTCTCGTCGATGACCCACTGGGCGGCGAAAGGACGCGCCGCGCGCGGGAGGGCCAGCAACTGCGAGAGACGCAGCCCGTAGAAGGTGTTGCGCACGCCCAGGAAGAAGGCTCCCGCGGCCGCGGTGAGCGGATTGCCGCCGGCCGCGAGTGCTCCCACGAGGGCGAACTGGGAAGCACCGGTGAACACCAGGAGGCTGAGGGCACAGGTCTGCAGCAGGGTGAGCCCGCCACCGGCCGAGGTCACCCCGAAGGCGAACCCCGACAGGCCTACGGCGACCCCGACTCCGAGGGCGTCCCGTACGACGGCGGAGTCCGGCTTTCCCCCGGCGTCGGAGTGCGGTTCTCTTCCCGTTCCGGCGCGTATGTCTTCTGAAGCGATCTGTTCTGCCACGTGTCGGACGGTAGGAGCGGTCGCGGCCCCGCGTCTTGTACGTTCTTGCGCTCCCGCTGGTACGCGCCCGGGGGCACGCCGACGATCCGGGCGAAGTGGCGGTTGAGGTGCGGCTGGTCCGTGAACCCGACGGCGACGGCGGCCTCCGCGGGCGCCGTACCCGCGTCCAGGAGTTGCCGTGCCCGGCGCACCCGGGCGTCGGTCAGCCAGGTGTGGGGCGGCATCCCGTAAGTGCCCCGGAACGCGCGCAGCAGCGCGAACGGACTGGTCCCCAGGTCGCCGGCGAGCTGCTCCAGGGTGGGCGGATCCGCCATCCGGTCCTCCAGCACGGCACGCGCGCGTGCGGCCACCCGGCCGCCCGCCGTGGGCACGGCACGCTGGGGCAGCGATCCGCCGTTCAACCGGAGCAACCTGGTGACGGCGACCCGCAGCAGGGTGTCGGCGGCGAGCGCGTTGCCCTCGTCGGCCGCGCGCAGCACCTGGTGGACGAGCCCGACGGTGTAGGGGTCGTCGAGCACAGGACTGACGAACCCCGGCGTGCCGCGGATCGAGGTGGTCTCGGCGGCTATCGCGGCCACCACGTCGGGCGACGGGTAGACCGCGCCGTACCGCCAGCCCTCGGGAACGCCCGCCCTGCCGGTGTGCGGCGTGTCCGGGTTCACCAGCGCGAGCGCTCCGGCCCCGGCGTAGACATCGCTCCCACCGTGATGGAACACCTCGGCGCCGTCCGCGATGGCGGCGATGACGAAGTTCTCATGGGTGTGCCGTACGAAGGTCTTGCGGATGTACCGGGCCCGGAGCAGGTCGACCCCGGGCAGCTCCGTGTACCGCCAGTGCCTCGCCCGCTCGCCCGAACCCGCCATACGGCCATTCTCCGCCACAGCGGCCGATGGGCGCCGAACCGTTCATTCGAACCATCGCCGGAGAATTCCCGCAGGTCAGACGCATTGTCAGTGGTCGGGTGCAGGATGGACGCATGGTCAGCTCCGCACATCGAGCCCTCGACGGCTTCTCCCCCGCGACCCGCGGCTGGTTCACGGGGGCGTTCTCCGCGCCCACCGCGGCCCAGGCGGGCGCGTGGCGGGCCATCGGCGAGGGCTCGGACGTGCTGGTGGTCGCCCCGACCGGTTCCGGCAAGACTCTGGCCGCCTTCCTCGCCGCCCTGGACCAGCTCGCCGCGACACCCCCGCCCGCCGATCCGAAGAAGCGCTGCCGCGTCCTGTACGTGTCTCCGCTGAAGGCCCTCGCGGTCGACGTGGAGCGCAACCTCCGCTCCCCGCTCACCGGCATCCGCCAGGAATCCGTCCGCCTGGGTCTGCCGGAGCCCGAGGTCAAGGTCGGCATCCGCTCCGGCGACACCCCGCCCGCCGAGCGCCGCGCCCTGTCCACCCGCCCGCCGGACATCCTGATCACCACCCCGGAGTCCCTGTTCCTGATGCTGACGTCGGCCACGCGTGACGCGCTGACCGGCATCGAGACGGTGATCCTGGACGAGGTGCACGCGGTCGCGGGCACCAAGCGGGGCGCGCATCTCGCACTGTCCCTGGAGCGGCTGGACGAACTGCTGCCGAGGCCGGCCCGCCGCATCGGCCTCTCGGCGACGGTGCGCCCGGTCGACGAGGTCGCCCGCTATCTCTCCCCGCGCCGCAAGGTGGAGATCGTCCAGCCGAAGTCGGGCAAGGAGTTCGACCTCTCCGTGGTCGTACCGGTCGAGGATCTGGGCGAGTTGGGCGGCTCCCCGGTAGCCGACGGCGGCGAGGGCGCGGAGAAGCCGTCGATCTGGCCGCATGTCGAGGAGCGCATCACCGACCTCGTCCAGGCCCATCGTTCAACGATCGTGTTCGCCAACTCCCGCCGCCTCGCGGAGCGGCTGTGCAACCGGCTCAACGAGATCGCCTACGAGCGGGCGACCGGCGAGCCCCTGGACGAGCATCACGCACCGGCCGAGCTGATGGGCGGCTCCGGCGCGGCCCAGGGTGCGCCCCCGGTCATCGCGCGCGCCCACCACGGCTCGGTATCCAAGGAGCAGCGCGCCCAGGTCGAGGAGGACCTCAAAGCGGGCCGACTGCCTGCCGTGGTCGCCACGTCCAGCCTGGAACTGGGCATCGACATGGGAGCCGTCGATCTCGTCATCCAGGTGGAGTCCCCGCCCTCGGTGGCCTCCGGCCTCCAGCGCGTGGGCCGCGCGGGACACCAGGTCGGCGCGGTCTCCACCGGCGTGGTCTTCCCGAAGTACCGGGGCGACCTCGTCCAGGCCGCCGTGGTCACCGAGCGGATGCGCACCGGCTCCATCGAGTCCCTGAGGGTCCCCGCCAACCCCCTGGACGTACTCGCCCAGCAGCTCGTCGCAATGACGGCGCTGGACACCTGGCAGGTCGACGACCTGCTCGCCACGGTCCGTCGCGCCGCGCCCTTCGCCTCGCTCCCGGAGTCGGCGTTCATGGCCGTGCTGGACATGCTCGCGGGCCGCTATCCGTCCGACGCCTTCGCGGAGTTGCGCCCGCGCGTGGTGTGGGACCGCATCGCCGGCACGATCACCGGCCGCCCCGGTGCGCAGCGTCTCGCCGTGACCTCCGGGGGCACGATCCCCGACCGCGGCCTCTTCGGGGTCTTCCTCGCGGGCGCCGACCCCAAGAAGGGCGGCGGCCGGGTCGGCGAGCTGGACGAGGAGATGGTCTACGAGTCCCGGGTGGGCGATGTCTTCACCCTCGGCACCAGCTCCTGGCGGATCGAGGACATCACCCGCGACCGCGTCCTGGTCTCCCCCGCGCCGGGCGTCCCGGGCCGGCTCCCCTTCTGGAAGGGCGACCAGCTGGGCCGCCCGCTCGAACTGGGCCGCGCGGTGGGCGCGTTCCTCCGCGAGGTCGGCTCCCAGCCCAAGGAGGACGCGCGTCTGCGCCTCCTCGCCGCGGGCCTCGACGCCTGGGCCGCGGAGAACGTGCTGTCGTACCTGGCGGAACAGCGCGAGGCCTGCGGCCACATCCCGGACGACCGCACGATCGTCGTGGAGCGCTTCCGCGACGAGCTGGGCGACTGGCGCGTGGTCATCCACTCCCCCTTCGGCGCCCAGGTCCACGCCCCCTGGGCCCTCGCGCTCGGCGCCCGCCTCTCCGAGCGCTACGGCATGGACGCCCAGGTGATGCACGCCGACGACGGCATCGTCCTGAGGCTGCCCGACGCCGACCTGATGGGCCTGGACCTGCTCGACCAGGAACCCATGAAGGCCGGCACGGAGTACGACGCCGACCAGGCCCCCGTAGGCGCGGCGGACGTCGCCTTCGACAAGGGCGAGGTCGATCAGATCGTCACCGACCAGGTCGGCGGCTCGGCCCTGTTCGCTGCCCGCTTCCGCGAGTGCGCCGCCCGCGCGCTGTTGCTGCCGCGCCGCAACCCCGGCAAACGCACCCCGTTGTGGCAGCAGCGCCAGCGGGCGGCCCAACTGCTCCAGGTGGCAAGCGAGTTCGGCTCCTTCCCGATCGTCCTGGAGGCGGTCCGCGAATGCCTCCAGGACGTCTTCGACGTCCCGGGCCTCACCGAGCTGATGGGCGACCTGGAGTCCCGCAAGGTGCGCCTCGTCGAGGTCACCACCCCCGAGCCGTCCCCCTTCGCCCGCTCCCTCCTCTTCGGGTACGTCGCCCAGTTCCTGTACGAGGGGGACTCCCCGCTCGCCGAGCGCCGCGCCGCCGCCCTCTCGCTGGACTCCCGGCTGCTGGCCGAGCTGCTCGGCCAGGCGGAGCTGCGCGAACTCCTCGACGCCGAAGTACTCACCGAGCTGGAGCGCGAGCTCCAGTGGCTCACCGAGGACCGCCGCATCAAGGACGTCGAGGGCGTCGCCGACCTGCTGCGGATGCTCGGCCCGCTCACCGACGCCGAGTTGGCAGAGCGGGGCGCAGCACCGCAGTGGGCCCACGACCTCGCCTCCGCGCGGCGCGCGATCCGGGTCCGTATCGGCGGCGCCGACCACTGGGCGGCGATCGAGGACGCGGGCCGACTGCGCGACGCGCTCGGCACGGCGCTGCCAGTCGGCGTCCCGGAGGCGTTCACCGAACCGGTCAAGGACCCGCTCGGCGACCTCCTCGCACGCCACGCCCGCACCCACGGCCCGTTCACGTCGGCCACGGCAGCCGCCCGCTTCGGACTCGGCGTGGCCGTCACCGAGGGCGCGTTGCAGCGGCTCGCGGCGAACGGCCGTGTCGTACAAGGGGAGTTCCACCCGGCCGGCATCGGTCAGGAGTGGTGCGACGCCACGGTGCTGCGTCGACTGCGCCGCCGCTCCCTGGCCGCGCTGCGGCACGAGTTGGAGCCGGTGCCGCCGGCCGCGTTCGCGCAGTTCCTCCCCCAGTGGCAGCACATCGGCAAGGGCCACGGATTGCGCGGCGTCGACGGACTGGTGCGCGCAGTCGAGCAGTTGCAGGGCGCCTCTGTGCCCGCGTCCGCCCTGGAGAAGCTCGTCCTGCCGTCCCGCGTGGCGAACTACGCGCCCGCCATGCTCGACGAACTCACCGCAGCCGGCGAGCTGGTGTGGGCCGGCGCGGGCTCCCTCCCGGGCAAGGACGGCTGGGTCTCCCTGTACCTGGCGGACGCGGCCCCCCTGCTTCTCCCACCCCCGCACCCCCTCGAACTCACGGCGCTGCACCAGTCCGTCCTTGACACCCTCTCCGGCGGCTACGGCCTCTTCTTCCGCCAGATCGCCGACCATGTCCGCGCGACCACCCACCCCGACGCCACCGATCCCCAACTGGCCGACGCCGTCTGGGACCTGGCCTGGTCCGGCCGGCTCACGAACGACACGCTCACCCCCATGCGCTCCCTGCTGGGC
>Ga0307511_10000233_pt1 | contig 56747 bp, 78 predicted proteins | sample 13_EM_MG_FD_200266 | JGI IMG/M metagenome (GOLD analysis project Ga0307511, IMG submission 200266) | Populus trichocarpa ectomycorrhiza microbial communities from riparian zone in the Pacific Northwest, United States - 13_EM | ecosystem: Host-associated > Plants > Roots > Unclassified | place... | reverse complement strand
TGCGAAAGCAAGGTGGACACGACATCTCTTCTCGTCGCCACCGCCTCCATCCAGAATCTCGTCAAGCTTTCGCTTCTTGTCAACCGACCCAGCATTGACACCAACAACCGTCGAAGTCCGGTCTTGGCGATCTGGGCCACCGTCCAGTCTGCGGAATCCGTATCTATCGTGTACGTACCTCCAACGGAATTGTAACGTTGGAGGGGGGAAAGGAGAATAGAGAAGAAGGAAGAGCACCCTACGCATTTTTTAGCGTTGTTTTTGGCCTTGTCGTCTGAAGCCCTGCACATGTTTTGACGGATCCAACGATTTTATCATCTCCCTCTGTTTCTCCCTTGGCGACTCGGAGTGACCTCGTTACCTGCTTCACGAAGCTCGTCGTCAATCGTTATTTCGACCAGCTTTTCGAGAGCTGACGTCATCTTGGGAACCCTCGTCTCCGGTCCCACTCGTAGTGGGCGCCGATTGAAATTCTGTTCGAGGGCAGAATCTCCGACGTCCACCAATCGTTTGCTGGTCTTCCGTATTGACTTGACGAATAATGCAAGAGCCTGGCGGGAGAATTCAATTCCTCCTGTGAATGTGTCAATTGCATGCCCAAGAATAGCTCTATTCAACATACACCCCGACTCACTCGGTGGTCTTCCTCGGCCTCTGCAACCGCAAGAGCGAGGAGTATCGAACTCTGAACAGTTCCAAGTTTCACCTCGAACTAGAGCAATAAGACGATAAGAAGAAGGTCAATCACAACGCAGTAGTCGACCATGTTGTTGACATACGACGATTTGAGTCGTTTGAGGTCGAATGGCTCGAGGTGGATACTCAACTCGGCGGCGCCAAGGTCTGTGAAGCGTAAGCCAACGAGAAACCTCGTTGAATCACTCGAAATGTGCCTTGCTGTGAGGCGGCGGGCCTGACGGCTCGATCACTACAGTTTCGGCCGCAGTGTCGAGTGGCGTCGAGGGGGTTCGCTCGCAGAGTACGGAGCTCTGTTGGGTAGCTTAGAGTAGGTAGTACAAAAGTAGCAGTCCTTATATACTAAATACTCGTTGTCCATGAAATCATAGGTAAAAAGAAACATAAAACATATGTCCAGTGAAATGTTATTCTACTCGGTCTGGACCGTCACGCGGCGCGGTGATGGGCCGGGCCGGGACCTTACACTTGCCCACTTTCCCAGGGAAAGGACCCAGGTTCCACGCATGTTTCTTTGTCAAGGTTCAAACGTTCATCTCTCACAATAATACGCATTCAAGGTCTTCGACGCCCTCGATATGTAGCCCATCTGTGGCGGAAATTCGGGCGAGGGGTACGAGTCGGACTCCGGGGAAACCTACGTTCGTATTATCCGGATGCATCACGATCCTGGTCACACTCGCTCCAGGCAAGTAAACAAAAGTGTTTTGCTGGAACTGCTGTGAATGGTCCAGTGTATCGCATCTCCGCCGACAACGGATGCCTCTACTTAAACCGTCCATGATTACCCGTTTACTGATAGCCGACTGAGTGGTGTGCAAAGGCGTCGGACATGAGCCTGAGGTCGTTTGGTCGGTTCCTGTAGTGACCTGCTACGTATAGAACCGTAATTCGTTAGAGCAAAACCTCCGACGCAGGGTGGCAACTGCAAAGAGTATCCCACGAGACGTAATAGAATTCGCACTAGGAAGGGTGGGGGCAGCCTTGCACAGATCCCTTGGAAACGATCGTTGCGTCCGGGCAGAGGAGACCATTCAACCGTTTCTCGACCCTATCACCAGCCGAGTAGCGAATCGGAGTCTCGAGTTTGATCTAACGAAAGAAACGAGAGTTCGGAGCTGCCTGATGCACGGTCTTTTTTGGGATGGAAGCCGAAGCGGTGGCCTGGTCTAGTTTTGGTTTCGTTGTGAGGGAGGGGCGGGTCAATTCTCGGAGTTGCTGGATGAGTTTCAAAGATAGAGAGTGACCAGTACCCTCGTAACCGTTGATCGTGGAGGCCATAAACACGGGGTAAGAGCCGACGAGGTTCCGGACGAGGGGAAGTGGTATCGCAGCAACTTTGTCGATAATCGCGAGTTCGGCCACATGGGTGTCTTGGGGTTGGATGTGCTGCAGTGAGATTAGAAATTATGAAAACTCCGGGCGGTTCCGTGGGAGTAGACTTGAATAGTCTGTCCGTGGTCACGGGGGACGTTCGCCCGAGCGGTTGCCTTGTTAGATTCCGGGTTGGTGCTTTCGCGGCCCAGGTGTTCCTCGTGTCGCAGGACGTCTGTACCCTTGAATATGAACTCGAAGAAAGTCTTCCTGCTCTCAGGGCTGGGTTTCGAAATAAACGTTCGAGTAACCATGAGCAAGTGCAGCAGCGATGGTAAGCCCCAGGGGAGCAGATTTTCCCCACCCTCGTACAGCGGTCAGACCAACGGTAGAAGAAAATGTCTTCTCCAAGATGGCATCGACGAATGTGAGAGTAGTAGGCGCTTGGTCGAGAGTCTTGGCGAGTTTGATGAGCTCTCCAATTGGTTCTGTGTAGGAGTGTTTCTTTCAGACCAGCGAGCTCGGATCGCTCATTCGTCTTTCCTGGGTTCATCTTCTAGGGGGTTGATGTCCTTTCCGCCTGAAATCGGCAGAACGTTTAGTTCATCGAGAACAAGGCATTCCTTGCAGGAGCCCAGAGAGAGCCCAGAACAGTCGTTAAACCGTGCAACGACTTGGTCGTGGGCAGAAGTCTGGTACCGTGTATGAGCGTCCTACAGGATCAATCAACACGTTTTACCCAGTGGATCGAAAGGCCGACGAAAATACACAGCGGGTGACAATGGTATAACGGGAGTTATCTGACTGCAATGTCCTCTCTACCTTCTCCATGACCTGTGTTTCCAATCCCATCTCCCCTTGCGGATGCACTCGTCCGCAGAATTTGTCGTCGTTGGCACAAAATTTGATATCATTTACACATAACTTGTTATAGAGACACTAGAGTTTGCAGTACATTCCCAACATACAACTTTGCCTTCGTCGGGGACGGGAAGAGCGGTACCACTACTTGGCGAGTTTCGCCGCAGTGAACGACTGTATGTAGTCAGCACGGGCCGCGGAGTCGGCAAACTCCTCGACTTGCTTGACCTTGAGGGCACCGTCTTCTTCGGTGATGTGATCGATCAGGATCGATTCGTGGGAGGATTGAGTCCCTCCGATGGTGAGGGTGACGGTAGCCTGTGAGATGAGGACCACGTTAGGTACGTGCTGGGTCGGTCTGAACAATCAGGATACGGACGTGAAGGACGACCTTTCCCGGGGTGTCGGTGACGGAATGGACGGTGATCTGGGGCAGGAGTTCAGCCGCGGTGAAGTGGGTTCGAGCAGCGATCAGTGCGACTTACCTTGCTTCCAGTTGCATAGGAGAAATGCTCGGCGTACTGGGCAAGGGCTTGCTCCCTGTTAACCTCTGGGTGGTCAAGAGATTTTGGGTGGGGAGTGTAGCGATAGTCCTTGGCCATGAGCTTGGCGAGAGCGTTGGCGTCCCGCTTTTCGAGGGCAGGGAGCCACTCGTTGAGAATGAATTTGACTTGTTTGGACTGGGACATTGTGTCTTAGAGATTGGAGGTTGGCGATTGAGGGTGGGTTGGAGCGATTGAGGGGGGAGCTTGCTGATAATCCGGATACAGGTGGGACCTCTTTATAAGTGGAAACCCACAGGTACAACTAATTTGCGCACAGACTCCGAATGACAGCTGGTAATTGGGTGTACGGATCCAGCCTGGTGTGGAATGGGGTTGCGGATTTTGTTCTTCGTGACCATTGAGTCCGAAATGGCTCAATGGCCGCCACCCCTGCCGAGATTCAATGGCTTCCGACCCCGCGCCTTGAAATGTGTACTCAGAGAGCGCCGGGGTTCGAACGTGCTTTCCATCACAATAGGAGGGCCCAGTGCCTCGGCGACCATTCAGGGAGAGCACCCTGAACCAATGCCTCATGTGATGCCCCACCTTCACTCTCCGGAGAACCATTCCATCAACGGAGTCCATTCCACTCAATCGTGGTGAATTCGTTACTTTCATTGCTCTGCCCCCACCATTTCCCCCTTTCCTGCGACCCCTGGGAAGTAAACATGTTACCAGACCACCCCCCCCCGGATAAACCACCATCAGTCAAACCCTCGACTGCGTCCCGTCCCCCCCTTCTTGGAAAGTATCACACCATCTCTTGCCAGTCTATTGAGGCCATGATCGCCGTTTGCCCGGAAAAGGTCCCAGAAGTCGGTGAGAGGATGGTCATCTTGCGATTGGGAATGTCAATCGCGGTCCTAAACCAATCCACGAAAACCCATTTCAGCATCCCTGACCGGGGCAGAGAGACCGAACACATCACCGACGTACACGATAATAAACCCTTGAACGGGCAAGTCGGCTATCTCTTCGTCGTAATGTTCGCCATCACCAGCCGTCGAAGCCAGGAGGGCCAGAACGGAATTCAAGAGGCCAGAAGAAGAGCTTGATGGATCGACGTGCAACGGTAGCAGTTCAGATACCGTCCTCGAGGCGCCAATCGGAAGCGCGGAAGACGGCGCCATGGATTCTGTGTCGGTTGACATCAAGAAGTCGGACGGAATAGAGACGAGAATTGGTATGCGTCCAAGTCAGCGCGCTGTCCCCACCAGGGCAAAACCTCCGGAGAACCGGAGAATGAACTCGATCAATCCGCAACGCGTATGTACACATCTCCCACAGCCCTACGGCTGTGGGCTGCGGTCGGTTAATGGGATAAACAATCCCAACCAAAATCGAATGCGTGGGATGTGGGAGAAGGGAAGCCTTGAACAGGATGCGATATCTTACCTCCGCCGATCCTATAGATAGTGATATCGTCAAATGAGACGACGGTTGAGGACGGGGCCAAGGACAAATCCGCAGTGGGCTCGTGTTGGAAGAGGTAACTCCCCTCGCCGTTATCGCACCGGTCGGGTATCTCGACCTTTTGGCCGTACATGTAGTTCTGGATCTGAAAGTTCCTCACTCGTTGTCGGTGCGCATGATCCCGGTCGACAGCCTGCAAAAAGAACCACGGCCAAGGCCCAGGAAGGGTATCGATCAAGGCCAAGAGGTACAAAGGCATCTCAGTCAACTTTTGCCCCTGGCTGGATGGGGCGGGCGCGGTGAAAACGACGAACACCACCTGATTTTGGCAACCTGATCACATTGGTTGACCTCCCGTACGTCCGTTGCATCTCTGCGTACAACTTTTCTTGCCCAATCACGAGGATGATATTAACTGTGCGGGGAATGAGGGGAAATGAATGGTGAACGTAATTACACAGTTCCACGAATTCAACGACGAAAGGAGGAAGGTGGACAAACCTTTGAAAGACTCAATGCACGCTCTGATGAGATTGTTCCTGTGTTCCCCAGACGAGGAAGAGGCAAATGAAGGGGGCGTATCAATGATGACCCCCGCAGCACGTCCTGCAGATAGATGATGAGATACGTCGTTTCGAGATCATCAAAGGAGTCCCCCTGCATTGGGAGAGAAAGTTTTGCAGGCCTCGAACCTTTAGGGTCCGCTTCCAACCGTTCCTGTACGCGAGCGCCCAAGTTCCGGATGATACGCTCGAGTAGTACAGGGTTACGTTGCATTTCGGGATGACCGTACCAGTACGTCAGGGGAATCAATGCGTTGGACGACCACACCGTTGGGGCAGTTGACGCCGACAGTCCCAACGGACACGCGGACGTCGATGTAGATAATGGTGTGGACAGAGAAGTGGCGGAAATGCTCCCCGGGACAGACCACGCACCCTGGAAGATGGAGGAATCGTCAGACGCGGCCTGACGCAGCTGGACCCCAGATCACCTACATCGCCTGGGTCTACGTTTACGAGAATCGGGGACCACTCGCCATGCCCCCAAGGTTCCCCACGTACAGCATAGTTAATGAGGGTTTTGCACAATGTCGTTTTTCCAGAGTTCTCAGGGCCTAGAGCAAGTATGTGCGGCGGAGTTGCTGGGACGTTTTGAGGATTTAGTCCATCCAAGGATGCTCCGTCTGCAATTGCCAACGAAAGAACTCGCATCTGCTCGAACAATATGCTTGCGGACTGATAGTGGCCCATGGCCGTCTCTTCCGAAATGTATTCTGTAGTGGGTTCTCCATATACGTAAGGGGAGAGGTGGTAAGATTCTGAAGCGATGGTCTAGCATCGAGCGAGAGACTCATCTCCAGCGTGCACCCGCTGTGGGTGTAGATGACGGCTTTGCACTCTCCCCCGAACAGGTACGATATCCCGGTTGCGAGTTCAATTCCAAAACACTCGGCATAGCCATCCACGAGCTGGAGCAAATTCAGGCGCACGTTGACGACTACGACAAACGCGTACCTTGATTCCGATGGAAGTGTTTGGTGCAAGTTCGAACCTGTACTCGTTTTGCGGTTGTAGTTCCCACTCTCGATATTTTTCTTCGCTCTTGGGGTCGCCGGTTGATGCGTTTGGATCGAAAGAGGCATAAGACATCGTAAAGCGGCTTATGGACACGCGAAACCTGGAGGAAGGGGATCTATTGGAGGTTCAACCAGTGGACGCTGTACGCGATGGTTGGCGAGGATAGGAAGCTGGAATTGACCGGTACAGGGACCGACGCCGCTTGCCGGTTCCGTTCATCACTGCGATCCTGATCACTTTAAGCGACGGGGGTTCCTCCGTCTGAGCCGGATCACAGCCTACAAAGCCAACCGCCCTGCCTCCTTCGCAAATAATGGATTAAAGAACTCAAGTATCGCCCACTGCCCCTCCCGCTCTTCTTCGCTCTCTCACCAATGACCGATGGTCACTCGAAATCGAGATCCACCGAGGACGAGAAGGCTCATGGCGCCCTCGTCGCTTCCAGAGAGGTTGACGTTGGTGCAGAGCTCACCGCGGGGAGGGATATCCACCTCGACCCCGAAGAAGCTTTGAGGCTCAGGTAAACACGATCCACGCGTCCCTTCTTGGTGGAGGCTCGGGGTGTACTAACAAACGGTATCCTGAGCCCAGGCGCAAGTTGGATTGGCACTTGCTACCACTCATGTGCGGTGAGTAATTACCATACATCCCGACTTGATCCAACCCACCAACTCGCTATCTTCTAGCCATGTACCTGTGCGTCGCCAAATCGTGCCCCGGTTGCGTTCCCATAATTCTGACATTTTCTCCGCGTTCAAAGAATTACATTTGCCGACAAGATCACGCTCGGCCAGTCCGCAGTCTTGGGTATTATGTGCGTAAATTCCCTCCCGTCCGCATCCTGTGCACTCATCTATCGCCGCACCAGTAAATCGAACCACCTTTCGGTAAACCAATTCAACTGGCTTGGGACGATATTTTCGCTGTCGTACCTCGTTTTCGAGTACCCACAAAACCTAGCCCTCCAGAGGTTTCCGGTCGGAAAATGGATGAGGTGCGTCGCCGTGAAGCTGTCGAACTGCTTCGAGGCTAACTGTCAGATAAGTGTCAATATCTTCATTTGGTCCATCGCCTTGTTATGTCATGCTGCCTGCGAGAGTTTCGGTGGTTTGTTTGCCGTCCGTTTCATTCTCGGAATGTGTGAGGGAGCAATTACCCCAGGGTTCATGATCGTATGCGTGACTTCGCCGCATCCATCTTTCCCTGTCACTGACATGACTTGCTTAAGGTCACCTCCATGTTCTATACACGTACTGAGCAGATGCAGAGGACCGGGTATTGGTGTGCGTTGCTATTTTTACCAACCTTCTTTGACACAATTCTAACGCCCATTCCCAGTCCTGATGAACGGTTTCGCCATCATCTTCTTGGGCCTCCTCTCCTTCGGCTGCACGCACATCCGCACCCCAGGTTTCCAACCCTGGCAATGGTTGGTCTCTATCACCGGCATCCTGACCTTCATCACCTCGATCACGTTCTGGTACTTCTTCCCCGACTCCCCGACCAATGCTTGGTTCTTGACCCCTGAGGAACGGGTCAAGGTCGTCATCCGTATTAAGGGCAACCAAGCTGGTGTAGAAAATAAGACGTTCAAGAAGGAGCAGTGAGTCCCCTCTTATTACGCTCCCGTGTTCTTCCCGATAGTCCTGTTAATCTCACGGGATGTATTAGGTTCATTGAGGCGCTCCAGGATCCTAAAACTTGGCTCTTCGCTTTCTTCGCTGCTTGCTCGTAAGTAATGTGTTATCCACCGCCCTTTACGTTTACCCAACTTTCTCTCAGAAACATCTGGAACTCGGTATGAACCGCCCGCGTGGATACCCGTTGAATATATCCTTACCAGCCCCACAGCTTATCAACCAGCGTCAGATCATCCTGAGATTGTTCGGCTTTCCGCTCTTTGAGACCACTCTTCTCGGGTGTATGGATGGTGTGGTTGAGAGTGCGTGATCTTCGGTGACTGGGGATCTTGTATTGAGATTGACGCGCTATTTTAAACCTTTTCAACAGTTATCGCGATTTACCTTGGCGTGACGATAGCTGCGCGTTGGAAGGATGGTAAAGCCTGGACCGCCATGTTGAGCTACGTGCCCTCGGTAATTGGAACCATCTTGGTCGCCACTCTACCCGGTACGAACAAAGTCGGCCTTTTGTTTTCTTACTGGATTTCAAGTGCGTTTCCCCGACACTAACCAACGGTTCCACCAAAATCCTGACTACTGCCTTGCTCTCTTACTAGTCTGGGGTATCGTCCCATTCGTCATCTTCCTCTCATGGGTTGGGATGTCAACGTCCGGCCACACAAAGCGCATTACCGTCAACGCCATTGTATTGATCGCCTACTCTGCGGGTAATGCTGCTGGCCCGTTTATCTGGCAAGAGAAATATAGGCCGAGGAACAAGGTCCCCTTCACTGTCATCAGCGCCTGCTCTGCCGCTTCTGCCTTTACCCTATTCGTCACTCGTCAATACCTAGCCTACCAGAATAAGAAGAGGGACGACGTGGCCGCCGCCGCAGGAATCACGAACGAAAAGTACGACGAGGTTTATATTACTGTTACGGAGAACGGGGAGGCTGTCGAGAAGAAAGTTGACAGGGTACGTTCGTTCGATCCCACACTCTCTCTCGGGTGTATTCACGTTCATCGGATCCTTTTCATTCTGGTGACCTGATGCTGTTTTCGATCACTTTTTAGGCTTTCCAAGACCTCACGGACCTCCAAAACCGAGAATTCCGTTACGTCCTTTAGGGTGCCTCGTGGTATTGGGGATCTCGCCGTTCGTGCCGGAACGATGTGTGCTTATGACGTCGTTTGGAAATACGTACGATGCACAGCATCGGAAAGGAGGAACGAGCCATACTTGCCTTCGTCCTCGCGTTGCGACCTACTCTCGTGGCCCGCCGTCTATATGGCTCTGTCCAGTGTACTTTTATGTCGTACTAGTGCTCGCAAATGACTTGTTTCAACGCCATCAAAGTCGTCGAGGGTAATCATCACTGCGAGGATTTTCAAAGCTGTTGCCTGCATACCCCCCCCCCCCGATGAACATACATTGTCCCGCCATATACTTAGTATACAAATGTAAGAGAGATGTGGATTAGGAGAGAGGGTGAAAATGGGGTCATGAACGTGCATGCCACTCAGCTCCCTTATCACGAGTTAGGACTCTTTCACGTACCAGAGCGCCGCGGCGTCATTCAAGCAGGAAAGAATATCTTCTACACCAGGCCGTGCGTTGCGGTCTTCTAGCCAACACAACTCAATGGTCCTCCACAGTTTGTCGCTGAATCCAAGACGTTTTGATCCCTCCGGTTTCATGGGTCGGACCCCCTCCATAATCTTGTGGACAGCAAAGATATCCGATTCGAACTCGAGGTAGGGGTGGTGTCCACACAACACCTATGTTATCCCCACTTAACTGTCTACTGCGACGAATTTGATTGCACGAACACTCACCTCATAGATGACCATCCCAAGTGCGTAGCAATCGGACTGCCTTGTCGGCCGGTTGTCCTCTGATTCCGGCACCCCGAACCTCTCCGGATCCAGAAGTTCGGGACTCATCCACCGACGAGTACCCCCTCCAGTAAATGACATCAGTGAGTCGTTCGAAACCAGCGATGCCTGAGAGGCCCCGGCAGAAGTTGCGACACCGGTAATGGTCGTGAGACCGAAGTCTGCGAGGCAAGCCCGTCGGTCCTTGTTGATAAGGATATTCGCCTTCAGAGACGAGTGAGAGATGCCCAGGTGTTTGATTCGACAGAACCGCGTACCCCCTTCAGATCCCCGTGAACTACACGCAGTTCATGCATATACTTCAAGCCACCCGCAACGCCCGCCAACTGAACGGTTCATCAATGAGGCTGCTGTGAGACCAAGTGACATCGTACAAGCTCGGTGCGGTTTATAAGCCGGTCCCTCTTGATGAACTCGTTGATATTTCCGTTGTCCATCCACTCCGAAACGAGAGCAAACCGGTACTTGTTCAATGTCACTCCAAGTAGCGGTAGGACGTTTGGATGCCGGAGGTGTTTCCAAGCGACACCCTCTCGGCAGAATCGCTTCGATCCGTTTATCGCGGTGGCCACGATGGTGACGTAGGTAAAACACTCACGCTACGAATGAGGTCCAGGTCACTTGTGACATACACACGCACAACTTTGATAGCCACCCGACGCCCTTCGTATGTACCCTGCGATACGTTGGCAAAGCCCCCGGATTCAACTTCCACGGAGTCTTCCGAGCAGTCGGGGATATGCATGGATGTCGGGATCACGCGGTGACGGCTGCACGTTTTGCAAAGCTCGTTGAGCAACTTTAGACGCTCCTTGTCTGACGTAGTACCACCATCAAGACGCTTGTGGTCATGTCAGCCTTGGGGGGGTGGTGGAGGTGTGGAAGAGCCTACCTCATTCATTTCGTTAACCTGTCTCTGGATTTCTGACTCCCAGTTTTGTAGAGACTGTAGGGGGAGGGAGATTCGCGGACGCATTTTCCCAAGTCGCCGCTTCGGTTTTTGGGGCGTTCCAGCTATCGTTAGGTTTCCGTCGCTTTGAGTGTTTAAATGACCTGGTTTGACATGTTGAACCCCCTGTTGGCTGGATAGCGCAAGCGTTTGGTACGTAACAGAGAGTTCGCGTCGTCGGTTTGGTTGATCGTGCCAGCTGATTGTGATGGTATCCCAAACTGGGTCTGGCAACCATCGATTCCCGCTTGGGTGTATTGGACGGGATGGTCGTTTACCGGTACAAATATCGGTGACCATCTCCTCGACGTTACTTCCACGATACGGCAATGCCCCAGTGAGGATCTGATCGTAACGGGACGGTTGTTTCAAATAGTAGGATAGTCTCCAAAAGAGGTACATACCGAGAAAGAAGTCATCGCAAAGGAGTAAACGTCGCTCTCCTGCGAAGAGCCGCGCACCAAATATGGCTCGCTTGCAGTCGAGAAGCGCTCCGGGGCCATATGTCGGAGAGTTTCTAGCTGACGAAAGGAGATTTTATATTCCACGAACGCCTCCGCGATCGCAAAGTCTCCGAGACACGCTTGACCGTCCTGAGTAATCAAGACGTTGTCCTAGACGGACAGAGTATCAGCGTGCGGGTCCACCCAGTCCTTCACTTCGCCTACTGGACTGATACTGCCGTGCAAAATTCCCAACCCATGAAGGTGCATGAGGCCGCGGCACACTTGTACAACCTATTACACGCGTAGTCAATGGTCCATCTCCATTGATCTCCAAGCCGGTGGGCACGTACCAACACCAGACGATTGGCACCTGGGTTCATTTGGGTGTACTGGGTAATGTTCCCATCTGGCATCCACGGACTCATGATGCAAGACGGAAGCACCACCCCCGAAACCCGGATGACGGGGAGCACGTTCGGATGAGAATTGTGCTTCACGAGACTATACCTCTGGTGAGAAGTGAACTGAGCCGCATTCGTTTGAATGAAGGAGTCGTTGTACCGATCTGGTCGCCATCAGGGAAAACACCTCCTCCCCCCGAACGATCTTAACGCACACTGGCTCTCCATGATACTCTCCCTTCCAGATGTCTGTGAATCCACGAGGAGTGTAGTCCGGGGGTTTGTCGCACAGTTTCAAGCCGGGGAAGATACGTGATCCACGGAGCAAAGCGTGGGTCAAAAGTCTGATCCATGGGCCCAGAGGGTCGCCCACGCTAAGCAGTATGGCCTAACCACCGGAGGCATCAGACACTGAAAGGGGACTTGGCGGGGGAGAGGTACCTTACGAAACGTTTCCGCCAATATTGTCTCTTCCTTCCGGGTAAAACTCGTCGGAGAAGTTTTATACCTTGATATCACGACGGAGATCGACGAGACATGTTCGTCTTGCCGGGTGGCGTCCTGGTACTCGTGGTAAATAGGATATACATGCAACAAGTCCTCCCCCAACCGAATGAGGTTCTCGCGACCAACAGGGGGGAACTCGACTAAATCGACCCTTAGTCGGCTATCACTGCTCGAGTTCAGTTGGGTTGACCACTCACTCTTGCGAAGGTCTGCGTAGTACTCTGTCATGACTGGTCGTCCAAGTGTGGGGATCGCGGCAGAAAGGGAGCGGTGTAACTCGCTGTTGAGGTCAAAATGGGGAGCTGCGAACCACGCCGTTCCCCCATTCCGGTCACGGGACATACCTAAATTGGTTCCGTAACTTAAGTTTCACCTCCTGCTTCAGTTCGGCGTTTCGTCTCGTTAGTTCATCGAGCTCCCTGCGAAGAAGGTCATTCTCGTCCGAAACGACTTGAACGGCCATCTCCGTGTCCTCCACGTCCACCTTCATCGCCTCAAACTTCTCCCTCGTCCTCTTCTCCCGCCTCTCACTATTCCGAAGGTCCTTCTTCACTTCGGCCACCTCGCGCGCCAACTTCTGCCTCCCACGGGCGTTGGGTGATGGATTTGCAAGTTGCCAGACCTCAATTTCGTTCGGTGAAGGACGGCCATGACGGAAGCCGCCCATCCAAGATACCTGGGCCATTTGTAACGGGGATCGACGTTTTCGAGACTTTCTGGTCATTATCGCGGATATCGGGAGGGACGAGGATATATGCCCCTTTCCCAACCCCGCCATACGCCAACCCGGTTGGGCTTATATAATCAGTCTATAACAAATATATTTGTGTTGGTCCCCGTACGAACACACCCCGTCCTGTTGTCCCGCAAATACGTCTCCCCTTGTGCGGAGGTGGTAGATGCATGCATCCAACTCGGACGCACAACCTGTCCGGAGGGGCCCATTTTCCCCGTGGTACAAACGCGTCGGGTACCATTATCTAAAGAGTCACTCAGTACACTGAGCCCATTGCCGGCCCGCATGCATGTTGATTTATTTACAACACTTAAGTACTGTGAAGCACATCAAGTCTGGCTTGGATGAGTAGTTGGACGTCGTACCACCGAGGCGGGTCCGGGAGCGCGTGTGGGAAAAAACGGAAATCTTACGTAAGATCCCAATGCCGGTCCCCACCGTAAGGTGCATGAGGGAAGGTTTCGCCCCACGCTTTTAATCTTTGGGCCGGTTGCTTCCCTGTTCCGCTCGCAAACGTCCGGCCCTCAACTCACGGTTTCCTACCAGGAATGGAGTCGTGCGCACCACCCTTGCCATGTGGGGTTCAGCCGATGCGCGTACAAGCGCAGATCCAGTGGACCAATGGATCGAGATGCAGAATGCTAATATCTATTCGCTCTGTCAACCTGCAGGATTATTACATGATACCATACCAACTCTTCAAAAGGTGGGATTATGTTTTATTTGGTCGGGCTTGGTTGCACTATTTTCGCTGCGCTGGGAGTTCGGTGTGGACCCACAGGATGAGAAACCGGATGATGGCCTGTGGCTGGTACTGAGCGCTGATCAGGCAAGAGGGGATGACCATTTGAACGTCGGACGTTGGGCACCTTGAAATAGCGAGAAAGTCTCCGCATCCAGAAATAAGTATATGTTGAACATTTAGTGATGTAAGGCTCGAGTTTCGCTCAAGCCCAAAGCCGAAGCTTGAAGCTTGACGCTGAAGGCAGGCCTAAAGGTTCCGACACCGCTTTGTCTCAGCCAATCAGAGCGTGAGAAAAAAGATATTCCCCTGTAGAGTAAAATAATACATCCGCGCACAAACACGCGCTCCCGCCTTAGGTCTAGCAGTCGAAGGAGATTTGGATATGCAGCGTAACAAGGTATGGGAGGCTATCAAAACAGTATGGAGGTACTACAACATCCGAAGAGAGAAAAAGAAATAGGAAGAGAGGAATAGGTCACAGACAGTTAGAACGATACATCGGTCGTGGGTTGGGACGGGAGTGGTGACGTTAAATGTGTCTCTAGTCATAGATCGGGTAACGGAAAGAGATCAAGCAAGGAAGAAACCAAAGACAAACCCTTTCAAGCGGTTGACCCCTCCAGAAACAAATCCTCAGAGCTCCATGGTAGACAACTCCAACACCCTGAAATGGGACAAATCTTTGGAGAACTCGGACCACCCAGTGACTTCCCGCCAGTTATATTGATTGGCCTCTTTCTCTCCTGCAGTAACGAAATCGCCCATCTCGTCCTCCGAAACGCTACGGAAGAGGAAGAACAGTCGCGTAAACACGCATTGGTCGGCGGTCACCGAAATATCGATCGCGGAAGATATTTTTGCAGGGGCGAGGAATCGGTAGGCGATATTGCTATACGCACTGAACGCGGACATGTTGTGGCTACAGAGATAGGTTAGATTCCTCCGGAAAGCAATGGGACGATGCAGAACGCTGACTTGATGAAATTTGTTCGTGCTTGTATTGAGAGACCGAGCTGGTCGAGGACGCCGATAATATGCATCAAAAAGTCCCGCATCGGCATCGCGAAGCTGTTTCGTGGGGCTATGAACTCTTGGGGGTTGAGCATACTTGCATCGGGTCTGCGTCGTGATCGGGTAAGTGCTTGAAACCAATAATTATAGTCCGATTGCACTCACGAAGCTTCATAATACAGTGAAGTGGTCACGATTCCGGTCTGGAAGTGTTCCATTCCACCACCCGGGTTGACCCTCAAGAAATACTTGACCTTGTTCTCTTCCACGACCTCTGCAGGTGGCCACGTCATTCCAAAGGTCCAATACGGCGACGTGGTAAGCACAACGTCACAATACTGCTGGGCGGGTGGGATGATGCTCAGGTGACACTTGGCCGTGGGAGGTTTAGCCACGGAAGCCAGTTTGCTGATGGCTTTTGTATCAACAATCAAGTCTTTGGCAGCAGGCTCGTTGGGCATCCGGGTGCCGGTAAACTCCAGGGAGTGCTCGTCCCCGTCATGGATGATCTGGAGTTTACCCCAGAAGATACCGTCGACAGTGGTCCCATCTTCCATACGGGCCATATCGAGTTCGTCGGAAGACACAATGGTGTCCAGGGCAACATGTTGCCCTGGGGTCAGTTCGAGGTTGAAGGTCGCAGGCATTTCGAGAACAGGAGGGGGACTACAGGGAGAAGGCTTTCGGTCTGAATTCTGTTTGAGGTGCACTGGTGTAAACGTACGGTGGGGCTCTAAGATTTTTGTTAGTCGGGTATCGAACCGGGGACTGGAGGTAAAACGCACTCTGGTTCTTCCTCGGGAGGTGGCCCATCACTGACGATCTCAACTCGTAAACCCTGGACACCCATCGTGGCAATTTGGTAGGAATCTTCGCTCGTAAGCTGTGAAAGACGTAAGACAGATATCCTCGGGGCAAATAGGATGTTTACGAACATAGATGTATGGCCCAGACACCAAACGCTGTGCAAAATCAGTATCCAGAATGTGGCGACGAGTGGTTCGCATACCGCCGCATGCAAAGACGCATATTCGACCGGCACACGCATAGTGAAGAGGGCATCCGGGGGCGGTTTCGTCCAGTCGCGGGCCAAGCCATCGAGTTCCTACGATCCGGAAGTGAGAAAGCTGATAAGATATCAGCCGAAAAGAACCCACGATGTAAGTGTTAGGTAGCTAGAAAGCTCAACGGTCAGTCACTCGTGAGGTAAGATCAGATTTGTGGCGAGGGTGTATACCATTCGGATGGTCTCCATGTCGCCGTAGCAGAGGGTCAGCAACCGTGTTCTTGCGATAGTCATCTGGGGTTCATGGCCAATGACTGCATCCTTGGGAGACTTGGGAGTATGGCCGCCACCACCCCATTTTCCCCAGAAGGATCGGCCTCCGGGTAAGCTGGCGTTGGAGTTGCTGGAGCGGAATATCGATGGCAGTCAGCATCTAATCTTTAAGCGGAGACAAGTGGCGAAGCAGGCGTACGTTGGTGAGAGCAGCATGAGTGGTCGTGGGCGGTGGGGGAGGGGGAGAATAAAGAATCGATAGGATTAGAGAGAGAGCAGGCGGACAAGCATTAGAGGGATATGAGTCCTTCGGGTGAAAACTTTCCGACTGATAACTGGATGCCCCGAGGCAGACACGAGGCATATGATGATGCGCATCCCGAAACGAATCTTTTTTTCTTTCCCTTGATCCTCCACCGTTCCCTGCCATTCGCTATTGTTCGAGAACCCTCTAGCAACCCGCAGAAACAGCGCTGGCATGGTGTCGGCCGTCGTCTGGCAGCTGGAAGATGACGTCGATGTGGGCGGAGAGAGACGGATTTCGAATTCGGAACAAGCTTCTCGTTTGGCGATAGTGATGCAATCCGGTCTACAAATACGAAATGAACGCGTTCCGCAACTTGAAGGCTCTTTTGTCATGTTAGAATCTACCATGGGGTGAGTACGTGTGCACAAAAAGGCCCCTCAGATTAAGCCTGGGCAAGACTTCGGATCCTCGGACCTCGTTTGACGCTGCCAATGAGTCCGCCGCATAAAAACTATTTTTTAACTCAAGGTTTGCCAGGCTGAATGGGCGACATATATGGTTTCCTTGGAGAGATGGCGGGGTTGACCTGTGTAAACCAGATACGCCCAAACGTACAACAGCCTTGTCCTGTGCGATTGTGGCACTGGCTCGGATTGAAGCCAACGATCGCACTCACGGCTCAATGTCGATGACGGAACGTCACGTGTCTGCACATCCTCTATCTTCCGGCTTCACTTTGCGTTGTGCTGGGAATGTTGCCTACCCTCCGACCAACCACCAGGCCCCTATTCAGGGCCGTGAACCCCAACGCTCGGTCGTTTGTCTCCACTGTTCTCCTCTCCAAGAGTTGGGACCATGAGACAGTGGCAGACCTCAAGAAGGAACTTAAAAAACGCGGGCTGACTTCGTGAATTTCCAAAATTTTATCTCTCCTCTTGATCGCTCAAACAGAGGTACAGGTCGGGGAACAAAGCCACCCTTATTGGTCGACTCTCCGAACACGACGAACACCAGCAGCGCGATGCCTTGGCCTCCCCACCATTGCAAATTCGAAAGGTATCATCCACTTCAGAACCCGCGGACATTCCCGGCCTCCCAAACATCCCTCCCTCTCCGCCCAACGCCCGCGCCAAATACCTGGCAACAGTCTTGCCAGACCTGACGCCCCGGCCAGTAATTGAGAGCGCCCCCATTGTACGTGGATTTCTGCCACACCGCACGCGAGGTCCAGCGACTGATCCGATCCCAGCCTTTCGTTCCTGACTTCTGGGATTCGTCCAAGGTCAAAGCAAAAGAACAACCAGAACCCGTGGAATCAAATGATCCCAAGGTCATTGCTGTCGCCGGAGCCGCTACCCATATTCGCGGTGGTCCTTCCCACAACCTCTACCACGAACCCGAAAGCACCTCCACTGATAGCTCACCAGAGGTCTCCTTATTCAAGACGGAAGGGTTTTTGTACGACCTATTTACCGACTCGGGTCTCCCAACCACCGTAAAGGCTCCATCGGCCGGTTTCGAGAGCCAGGATGCGCCCAGGACTGATTCCACTGCCACTGGTGGAGGATGGACGTTGATCGGTATCCTCTTTGGGTCTTGGGTCGTCGCCGGTGTGGTCGCCCCCAAGTCGAAAGCTGAGGGAGAGGCGCAGCACCACTAGTTTAGATACGTATTATATTTGCCACCTTAGAACACGCTATGTATTGCGGAAGGCTTTTACTTTCGCGGAGCGCTGATCGACGGATTCAAATCCCGGATGTCTCTCACGACCACCATTGCGCTCCGGGTGACCACCCGTCGTCGATTATTCCACTCGACGGCATGTGTGAGGCATCTCGTGGGACCTCCGGATCCCATATCCCACATTCGCCCTGCTGTATACCAAGAGGACCCATCGTCGTCTACCTCCTATGGGGATAAAGTCCAGCACCCGTATTCGCTCAAGGAATTCAGCCAAGCCGAAGGTGCTCAGGATTACCAAGTGAATCTGCAGAAGACCCAATTGGACGCCTTCGACCATGCGTTCTGGACAAATGTAACCACAACCCGGACGGTCTCAATTTAACCAAGCTGCTCACTTTCATTGGTGTAGAATAACTACCGGTTCGAGGCTGCCAAAGCGGCAGCCCTGGACGCGTTACCGGAGAACGCGACAGCTCAAGACAAAGAGTTCGTTCTCTCGAACTTTTACCGGGATTGGCTGGTCCAGGAGGGTCCGCGGCTGGCGACCTACAACGAGACGTGGAGACGGCGGGCTTTGGACATCGTCCTGCTTGACGCTCGGACACAGTGGGCAAAGTTCCTATCGAGGGTAGGGTTGCGGTGAAGGTATGAACCTCGGAACGAAGTTTCATTCGTGACTAATAGGTCGCACAGGGTGTTGGCGTTGAGTTGCATTTTACCCGTGAACCAAGCAATAGGTATCCCCGCTCAGGGAATGAACAAGATACTCTACAGACATCATTAAAACTTCTCAGCATCCTGAGCAACGAGCTCTTTAACCCTCTTGTAATCATACTCCAATGCCAGACCCTCGAGCGTCGTGCTCTCCGTCGTGAAATCCCTCTCCACAGCTTCGACCTGATCCGAGGGCAGTCCTGGCCACTTCGACGCGATGTCCGCGATCGAAGGGGTCGCCAAAGCACGACTCGGCTCAAGAACGTATTTTGGCCAGCATGCGAGAGTTGCGTAAAGTGCGGTGTTTTGATACTTCGCCGTAAGCTCGTCATCGGTCACGTCCATCGTGTGTCGAATTGAATCCCAGCTAAAGGAAGGGGTCAGTTCATGAGTCACCCGGCCAAATGCAAGAAGCCGGGAACATACTCGTCGTGTAGGTATATTCTTCGCCAGACGCTCCTGAAAGCGTGGAGTTGGCGAGACTCAGGGAGACCTTTGGCTTTGGCCAGTATCTGCAACGCGGCATAGAAATCGTCTAGAGTTTCGTCGTTGTCCTTCAACGAAAGCAAGTCCACGAGCTCCTCGTCGGACAAGGCCTTGCCTTGTAACAACTGGCGAAGCAGTTGTTTGAAGATCTGAGTAACCGTCACCAGTTAGTTGGAAGGTAAAGTGAATGCGAGGAGTGGGAACCGTACATAGGAGTGGGCAGGCCGATTAGCGAGTCTTGTCGCCTTGGCCTTTAGGATGCTCTCAACCTGGGCTTCAAAGGATTGCTTCGCCCTTGTCGGGGGCTTCACGGCCTTGAATTGTTGTACAAGGTCCTCCTGAACAGCGATAGTATCCAGACCATCGTCAAAGGCTATAATTCCCCATTAGAGAAGTCCTGCCTATATGGGGAAGGGATAAGGTTACCATCGAGCGCAGACTTTTCCGTTGGCATATCGTGGTTCTGCATCTGGGCGAGCTGGCTCAACTTGCCAATGCTCAGCATCAGCTAGAAAACGTATTTTGTTTGAGTGCGACGTTATCCGCTGCGCTCCAGTGCGAGACATACATGCTTAACTTCCAAGTCGCCGGCGCGCCTGCTCTCACTGAAGAGCGCGTTTGCAGCTGCACCATACCGATGCTTCCCGACGTCGTTAATCCAAGAGATGTTGGGGTGGGAATTATCAGCGAAGAACGTGTCCACGTATTCGCTATAAGCCACATCCTGTGCGAACATGGTCCTAAGCTCCCCTAGCATTCATGTCAGCCCTCGTCCCAAAGGAATCACGGCATCCGCATAAGCCTACCGTGTTCGATGTACCACTGATAAAGTTCCGTGGTGAAAGCCTCCTTGAACTTATCGATATAGGCCTGGATCCTGGCCAAGCTCGGGTTATTCTCGGGCGGGTACACGGTTTCGGTGTGACACAACAAAGCGAGGTTCCTGAAATCGAGGTAATCTTCTGCAAGCTGGAAGGCGTGTTGTACGTGATCGTGTTTGCGGAGTGCGTCCAGGACGTCTAGTCGGAGTAGGTCGAACCGTTCGCCCAGCACGGCCTTTTCACGTTCTGCGGCGTCATCGCCAGAAGCTTGTGGGCTAACGTGTGATCGTTGGTACTCATATTCTGTACTTTCACATCACTCCGCACCTTTTGAGCCACTCAAGTCGATCATAACAACACTTGAATAGCACCGACGCCAACTCCGCCATCTGCATCTTGATCATCCCCTCAGTCACAGCGTCAACCGATCCACCGGTCTTGTGGGCATGCACAACGGCCGTCGTAAGCTCGAAAAGCTCGACCACTTGATTGATCGTGCGCGTCTGCGCCGTCCACGGGTCGTGCACTGGAAGTTCGACCCCATACAAACTAAGGTTATACTTCCTGTGCTCAGTTGCGGATGACAAAATCGTCTAACACCAACCGGCAGTTAGTACCAGAGATTAGCAAAAACAGAAGTCGACGGACCAGCACAATCCTATTGGTTTCCGCCAATGTGGGGCCTAGGGCTGGTAAACTGGGGGCCTCGGCTCTGACTCTGTTCAGGATGGGCAGTATCCAGGACGTGAGCTCCCCAATGTCGTGAACCCTCAGGCGGAAGAAGGCTCTCATGTAATCATCGTGGTGACCTTCTCCGGTATCCTTCATATAAGCGTAAACCGCTTCTGTCAGGATACTCCGCCTGTTCCCGCCGCTGTGGAGCTTGGTCAGCAAGGCCCTGACCGATGGATGAGGAGTAGGAGTAGGTGCTTACGAAAGGAACTCGTTATGCCTCAGCCAGACTTGGTGAGCGGCGTGTAGTTTCTCTGCATCCGTAGAGAGTCGTTGGCGAGTGGCTTGGGACATCTGTGAACGCCTCAGCCGCGAGAGATATACCGTCTAACCCGATCACTGGTACCTTCGACAGCGCGGCATTATCGTTAATGAACTTGATCAAAAAGTTCAATTTGTCCTTTCTCCCCATCATATGCGCATTGAGGTCATGATTCGGGCGAATGATCTCAGAATCTAATGGTGGACCATGAGCATGTGAATCGGCTCCGAGTACTAGCCGTTACCTGACTCCAATATAGCATTGCTGAGCTGCTCTGCACCTGTCATTAAACTGTTCCCGTCAACCTCAGGAGGGAAACTAAAATTCAGGGGATTCTGCAAGGTTCCTCAGTCGCAAGGAGGGAGAGGTGTGCGGTCGGCCTACGTCGATGTTCGAGCCGTACAAGATGGCCTGAGTCATGATTGACTTGATCAGCGTCGCACGCCCAGTCCTAGTTTACGGGCCTTCAGCACGCCTGTCCTTGATAGAATGTCTAAACACGTACTCTCGATCGAATTTCGCGATCTGGTCCATATCGACGTACACCTTCATCATCGTCGCAGCGGTGAGGACGAGTAATTCTCCACCTGCGGACGGCAGCACACCCAGACCGAGTGTCCTGTCTGTAGAGTTGCGGAGTTCAAGGCGGTCCATGTACTCCGTGGCTACGTCACGTTAGTCGACTGGATAAAAACCTCCGGCACATAACCGCGGCGAACCTCGAGCGCATAGAGCGATGGCATCGCCAAATTGGATCGCAACCAGCGCGCCGTCGCGAAGAGACTGAATACGGGGATGCATAGGTGCACCAGAGCTCGAAGTCTAAATGAGAGTGTCTGAGTCGTCGAGGACACGCGTATAAGGAGCACACTGACAGATTGGTACGGGACAACAATCGCATCCTCGGCGGCGAAGGCGTTGGGCGTACGTGAGAAGCTGACGAGCGCATATATCCTCCTGGGGTTGTTGGACACCATCATCATGCTGTTCTCGTCGTCCACTCCAGCGTAGGAAACAAGCAAAACGACTTTTGACGAGCTCTCCAGTACAATGTCCAAGAGCTCCACATCCAACTCCACTCCAGAACCCCTCCGAGAAGTCGTTGGGGTGAAGTCTCGTATGGCTTCCCGGATGCTTTCACCGAGATCTTCCTCAGAGATGAGTTCTTCGTAGCCCTCGAACCTCAGACTCCAGATCTGAACCCGGGTATCTACCGCAACAAAAATCTCGCGACCGGTGGAAGTGGCATTGCCGAGTGCGACAGAGTTGATGTATCCCCTTTCCGTCTGAGGGTTCGAAGACCACAGGGGGAAGATGCGAGTGAGAGACAAGGAAGACTGGGGTCGAGAGAACGGATGAGAGGTCAGGTGGTACTTTCCCCCTGTAGAGCCCAAGCTGAGTCGGAACAGTCTCCCAAAGGAGGTGGATGCCACGAAAGTTTGACTCTAGTCGCCCGTGTCAATCTCATACCGATCAAACATCGATCGAGAAAATAACGCACATCGATACGTGTGAGTGTCGTCAAGACTTCACCATCGTCACCTTGTAATGGTAGTTCGGTGGTCGTGTAGTGCTCGCCACCGGCCAGTCCAATTCCGATGCTACCCCATAACCGGAGTTCGCCATGAATGAAAGCGAGAATCAAGCCAGGTTCTCGATTTGGACCAGTTGGTATCAGGACGTGGAATGGCGCCAAGTGCGAAGGTGGACAAGCGAAGATGTAACACGTAGGGGTGCCCGAAAGGGCCTTAATTCCTCGTCAGCTCCGTCAAGGGCTAGTGAATGCATGTAGGAGAACGTGGACGTACTTGGGCGTGATTCCATACGAAACAGGTTTGTGCCGAGGCTACAAGGGCGAACCCAGTCAAAGGGTCAACATCTCCACTGTATGAATCTCGGTAAAAGTCTGTGGGAGGAGCAGCGGTCGCAGTGTCAAGATCACACCGTATGAAAGGCTGAAACGGGGTCTTGCCTGAGTTTTTGAGGATTTGTTTGACTTCTACTGGAAGGTTCGAATAGAACGACACGGCGAGCTGCTGGGACTTTGCGAAAACCGTTTCGGTGCGAATGGCGCGTTCAAAGATCAAGCTGGTGGCTTCGTCGTCCACATCCATTCCGGCCACACCGTCGGAATAGGCCGACATATCATCAGGGATACGATTTGTGCCAGTGTTTCGTGCGGGAGTGGTGAGACGGGAGGTAGGAAGTCGGCTGGACTGACCAGTGCTTGGAATCGCGAGTTGTCTTTGGCGGCGGGGTTGGACGACTGGTGGCGAGTAGCCCGGCGGACGTGAACCGAGCCTGCTACTCCTTCGTGAAGTTGGCGTCGGTGTCTGGAAGGCCGCCATTATTTTGTTCGAGTTGTGGCAAAAGGTCAACTGGTGTACGACGCGTGAAGTGAGACGCGCGACGTCAGCAGACCAATTGATCTAAGTCCACCACCATCATGCTCGGCGTCGAAGGATACGGAAGCGGAAGCGACAACGACTCCGACGTTGAGACTACGACTACTACGACGACTAAGCCCGTGCCCACGAAACCGACGGTTGCTCCGAAACCTGGGATTTCCCTGCCCCCTCCAAAACAGGCCAAACGACCAAAGAAGATCGTGATCGACCTCCCGAAGCCAAGCGAGGGGGGCGATGTAGAGGACGAACAGGAGCAGCCGCCAACGAAGAAGGCTCGTAGAGATGGGAAAGGTGCTGGTGTATCAGGCCTACTGTCTATGTTGCCTGCGCCGAAGCAGGTGGCACCTACGAAGCCCCCCAAACCGGAACGTGTTCTCGGTGGAGGGAATGCGCCGGCTCTTTCATTCGGCCCAGCGCGCCAGTCAGCTAACGATGACCCAGACACGTCGACGGCGAAACTGAATCTATTCGCCCCGAACTCAGTAACGAGGGGGAAGGCCAATGTGTCAACTGAAGATTCTATAGCGGGACCGTCGCGTCCGCGTGTCACACCTTCTCCTGCTGTTGATTTCTTTTCCCTGGGTACGACGGTTGCTACACGTCGATGATATTATTGTGCATTCAACGCTGTTTTCGTGTAGGACAATCGACATCGAGGCCATCGCCTCAACAAAGCAAGACGTTGCCGACGTCACTCCCATCAATCTCTTCGGCGCCAAGGATTGAAGATTTCGTGCCTCCAGAACCGACGCCACAGGACGAATACCCTGGCTACTACCGTCTCCCGTCCGGAACATGGGCCGCGTACGACGCAGAATATTACCAGAAATTCTACCGGAAATGGCAGGCCGACTACGACAAGTATGTACGCGACCTGGAGAAGGGGAAGATCAAGGGCTTCGAAGATCTTGACGAGGAAAGCACGAGGGGTGTTGATGCGATGGAAGAGATGGCCAAGGCTCGAGAGGAAATCCAGGTGAAGGAAGAACGGAAGGCGCTCACGCAGGCGCAGGATCAAAGTGCGGCACCGAAGATGAATATCAAAGGCGCCGCACTGAGCGGCAGGGCGAGGTCGAGGGGACAGCTCGCCACCCTCCTAACCGAGGCGTATCAAAACCGGGAGGCTTACGAGGACAGAATCGCCCAGGGTCGTCGAAACCGCAAGGAGGCGGGTAACAAATACGGCAAGTCGACGTCCCTCCCTCTTCCGGTCTCGCTTGCTGACGCCCAATCACAGGTTTCTAGTCATTCCTCGGGCGCGACCTTCCCAGTTGGGCTACGTTTGGAATTGTGGCTAAGCGTTCATCACGTGGCGACGGTCAGTAACCTCGTGTGTGGGAACCCGAAATGTCGGATTTAGTAGTCCCCCCATTTTCCCTCTTGCTCCTTTGTCCCCCACTCCCATCCTCGCCCCCTCCTCCTGGGGCCGCGCATCACTTTCCGCGCTCACGATAAGCTTAAATACCACCCTGGCACTTCCCTTCACACCTTTGTCCCGTCGCTCTGACCTTGGTCACCTTATTGTTTCCCAGCTATAGCTGGACAATGCCCGCACCCAATTGAACACACATATATCACTCCTGCTTCCTCCTCGCCTGGCATCCACGCGCCTCCCCCTTGCATATTTGGGTCACGTTTCACGCAGAGCGCGTAAGATCTTCGCCGCAGCAACTTATCATCCAACCCTACACGCCTTTTCGCCACTCTTCGGTCATGCCCCTCCCAACGACACCCCGGAGGCCTCGCACCTCCTCCCTCAAGTTTTCTCACGCAAAGGTGCGCACGCGTTTTAGAAAATGATGATTCAATAGCCTAACCACAGGAGATAGACAACGCCTGTGCTCTTATCACCGTTTTCCGATTGTAAATTAGCGAACCCTCCCACACATTCCGTTCGTGTCCTGACATCGCATTATTCGGGCATGCACTTACCGTTTGCTGGGTTGCAGGTACCCAAATCGTGTTCTTGTAACGTTTCTAGAAAGCGAGGATGCCTACCTACCGGCTCTCGCTCTTCTCGTCGGCCTCGTCGAAAAGATTGTCCATTCGGGTTAACCCCACGCGGGCCCGGCGTCTTCGACAGTTTGCCTTGGATTTCAATCCTCGACACCCCAGCTCCGCAGCAGAATCCTTGGGATGTCGCGGACTTGTCTCAGCTCCCTATCGACGAACGTTCGCTACCGCCCGGACCTATTCGCCGCCGAAAGACTTCATTACGTTCAGCACCGTTCCCTCCTACACCTCTGTCTTCAGCACCCCATTCGCCTATCCCTTTCCCCTCATCGGAATACGCTTCGCGCGACCCGCGAACGCCGTCCCGAGAGATCGAGCCCCCGTCTGCGATCCAGTTCCACGGACTACTCCCTGCCCCGCTCTGAACAATTTCCATCTTTGTCGTTTCGGCATTATCTCCTCAGCCATATCCTCTGCGCATTTTGCCCCACATCTGCCATGATTTATTCAGTCATATTATCACCTCATCTTCGCTCGTCGATTTACGACCCCATGCATTATCCCCCATTTTCCGTTCACGAAAGCAACGTCTTTGTCTCCTCTCCCTGCACCTCTCGTCGTAGTTAATCGGTCGTCCCGTCTGCTGTACCTTATCTCTCGTTCTCACCACCCCGTGTAAGAATCTCGTTAATCCCTTGCTCCAGTTCGTATATCTTCGTCCGTTGATTTTCCCCACGACATGCATACGTTTGTTTCTCCCTACACCCCAGTTGTGGTTCCGCTCCTCGATACCTCTCCGATTGTTTTGCAACCAGCTTTTGTGCGCTCCGAATATATCTTTTGAGAATCCTTGCGATCGCATATTGAGTATCTGGAGATGACTCGGTGGTGGAGTGTGTGACCCGCTCATTACTTTGCATCGACTCGACCTTTATCATCCTTCGTTTATGTCTGCCAAGCGGGCAGTTAACTTTGGTGCCGGGCCATCCGCCCTCCCCCTGTCTGTTCTCCAGGAAGCATCCACAAACCTGCTCAACTTCCAAAACACCGGAATTGGGATCACGGAGATCTCTCATAGATCCAAAGAGTTCACCGGATTCCTTGCTGATCTCGAAGCTCGAATTCGCAAGCAGCTGGACGTACCTCCCACTCACAAGATCATCTTTACCCAAGGTGGCGGAACGGGTCAGTTCTCGGCTGTCGTGTACAATCTGCTCGCGAGGCATAGATTGCTGCATCCCGAACTTGGTGATGATGAGCGGAGGTTGGAGTATGTCGTGACTGGAAGTTGGAGCAAGAAGGCTATGGAAGAGGCAAAACGGCTCTGTGCTGGTCCGAGAGGTGTTGGAGGAACTGTCAAGGTTGTCGTCGATGCGAGGACCTTCTCCAAGGACGGGAAATCGTTCGATAACATCCCACCCCATGCCGAATACCAATTCTCTCCATACACCACCACTTCCCTTGTTCACCTACGCACTCGCCCTCCCCCACCGGCACTGATCTACTACTGCGAAAACGAGACGGTGGATGGAGTCCAGTTCTCCGATGATCTCAAGTCACCCCAGTCATTCCCATTCGGACTGCTCTTCCCTCCCGATTCCGATAACGAGGAAGGTGAAGGGCATCAGCCCCTTCTGCCACTGGTCGCAGATTATTCTTCCTCCTTCATGTCTCGCCCGATCCCGCGGCTGGCAGACCATGCGGTGATCTTCGCTGGAGCCCAGAAGAACCTCGGTCCCGCGGGGCTGACGATTGTAATCGTCCGACAGGATTGTCTCGTTGACGCCGATGCGGCTGGGAAGCTTGGCGCACCCCCCATTCCCTTGACGTTTGCGTACAAGACGATCGCGGACAGCAACAGCGTGTACAATACCCCCTCGGTGTTCGCGATTTACGTCGCTGGATTGGTGGTGAAGAATATCGAGGAGGAAGGAGGGCTAGTGCAGTACGAGCAAGTGAATAGGAGGAAGAAGGAGAAGCTGTATGGGATCGTGAAGGTGGGAGAAGAGGCCGGTGTGTTGAGGAGGAAGGTTCAGGAGGGGTCGGAGAGTTGGATGAATGTTGTGTTTGAGGTTTTAGGCGTGGATGGGCTTGTTTCAAAGGAGGCGGAGCAGAGATTTATTGACGGGGCGAGCCAGCGGGGGATGGTTGCCCTCAAAGGTCACAGGTTCGCAACCCTTCACACTTCATTTTATTTTTCCGAAAAGCTGACGATAATCCGCCTATTCCTGGAAATAGATCCGTCGGAGGTGAGACCATTGATAAACGTCGCCGGGCTCGCTTTGATTGTTTCTACAGGAATTCGTGCTTCGATCTACAACGCCGTCACCGAAGATGACGTCGAGGGCCTGGTGGTTTACGTCAAAGAGTTTATCCAGACGGAAAAAGAATCTAGGGCTTGAGGTATCTCAGCGTGCCCAGATCTTGTATACTGAGAAAAATAGATGTCACCCACTATTATGTAATCCATGGGAGGAAGGATGAGCAAGCGTGGGAAGAAGGCTCGACGGACACTCTGAACAGTGCCACCAGCAACCGGCCACCGTCAGCATAAAGGCAGAGAAGTTACCGGTGGTCCAAGGCTACGTGGGACCAAGGAAAGCCACAGATGCGCTATTTGATTCCCTCCGAACTCGTCGCATCTTCACGGGAGGGAACCTTGCCGGGCTTAGCGACACGTTACGTTCTTGGCGGCCGGTCCTCTTCTCTGCGAATTATGAAGGCGCATGTACGCCTCACGGTCTCCTTCTGTAATCCTTGGGCAATGTCGTGGATCTCCGCAGTGTCCGACGGGAGTACGGTGCGAGAACGACCAGTTCGGTGAGGAAAACATTCCGTCGATCCGGCTTTAGTTGGAACGATGGCGGGCCATCGATGGCCGCTGCTGGATCCGTCGTGGGAACGTGGTAAACCGTATAAACAGTATAAATTTCTTCTGTGCTCTACTGGGTCACCCATTCTCTCCCATCTGCGCCTCATACACACCCTACGCACCCCATGGCTATCGCTACCGCTCGTCTCCAACAGATCGTAGATCACTTGCCGTCGACGTCAACGACTATCGCCACACCACGAGGTAGGTGGAACGTACCTTCATTGTAGGAGTGCGCGAGCTAAATACGCCCATTAGAGTTGTGGCAGGGTGTCACGCTCGAGCCCCCAGATGGTATATTCGCCTTGAAGGACCGCTGTGACGGCGATACCTTCCCCCAGAAGATCGACCTCAGCATCGGTGCATACCGGGGCGAGGATGCAAAGCCGTGGGTATTACCCGCGGTGCGCAAGGCAGGCGCGTTCATTACCGGATGTGCTCCCCGTTTTCTGATACGCGCACATGTGTGGATTGCCCCCTTTCAATAGGCCGTCATTCGATTGGTGAATGATCCACTCCACAATTATGAATACCTTCCTATGTCGGGCCACCCGGAGTTTACGAGGGCGGCCGCAGTGCTTCTTTTCGGTGAAGGCTCTCCCGCCCTCATCCAGAATAGAGTTGCCACCGTGCAGACCATCTCTGGCACAGGTGCGAACTACTATGGGGCCCTCTTTACCCACGAGTATTATCGCTTCAATGGGGACCGGAAAATGTACGTCAGCGACCCTACGTGGGGTGAGTGTTCCACGACCTTTTTTCATTCGAGCGCACTCTCATCGTCCCGCCTCCTACGTGGATCACAGTAAACCACCATGCGATTTTCGAGGGAGTGGGACTCAGGGTGGAAACCTACCCATATTATAACCCCGTCACGAACAGATTGGACTTTGGTCGCCTTCTCGCGGCGTTTTGTAACGCCCCTAAGGGGTCGGTCATGGTTCTCCACGCTTGCGCCCATAACCCCACAGGAGTGGATCCGACACGGGACCAGTGGAACGCAATCGCCGACGTTATGGTTGAGAAATGCCATTTCGCCTTCTTCGACTCTGCGTATCAAGGTTTCGCCAGTGGAGATTTGGATGAGGATGCCTGGTCAGTCCGAGAGTTTGTCCGCCGAGGCATCCCCATGCTCGTGTGTCAGGTGGGTCATGACGTCTGCCTTTTGGCTCCAATCTTCCCCGTTTCGCTGAGTGGGGGTCGCTGACGAGAGTCGATAAACAGAGTTTCTCAAAGAATGCAGGATTGTATGCAGAGCGCGTCGGCGCGTTGCACGTGGTTTGCCCGACATCGGATCGTGCATTTAGGGTGTGGAGAAAACTTTCGTCGATGATCAGAAGTCAGATTAGCACGCCCCCCGCGCATGGTGCACGATTGGTCAGTCAATACGGCGTCTAACGTGTGATGTGACGGTGAATAATGGGATTGTGACAGGTTTCGTTAATCCTCAAGGATCCTGAACTCTTCGCCGAGTGGAAGAGGAACGTGAAGGGGATGGCGGAGAGGATAATCGAAATGAGAGTGGAACTCCATCGGTTGCTGACTGAAGAATTAAAGACCCCCGGCAGCTGGGAACACATTGTGGACCAGATTGGGATGTTTGGGTAAGCGCGGTAATCTCCCTGTCGTACCCTCCACGCCTTGTCAGGGTGGGTACCCCAGACGGCAGCTTATTTATTTCTCACCCTAGGTTCACGGGAATTAGTGAGGGCCAGGCGGCGGCGTTGACAGAACGAGCGCACGTGTACATGCCATTGAATGGGCGAATATCGATTGCGGGCCTGAACCGGCAGAACATCCGGTACTTCGCCCAGAGTCTAGACAGGGCCATCCGGGGTCTATTGTGATGTGAATACAGAATTAGTCTTGTACGATTACAGTTGGTAGACTGCAATACCATTCGACCGTGGCCGGTACCCCCCCATGATCAGCCTTGCGGTGACGGACTTGAAAGGCGGTACGACCGTCGTGATGAAAGTTCCCACTCCACGTTTTCCCTCCCTCTCTGTCGACGGAATCGTCGTGTGGAGGCATCTCTGTCCTCCCAGCCGTCCAAGCCTTGACCCGTCCTGATTCCGGGCGCAGCTCGAAGCAACCGAACGACGTCACCGTATTCCTCTCACTCCACTTGCCCGCGCGGACGAACGGGATCTCGAGCGGACCTCACCTTGGGTCGTCTGGGGTTTATAGGCAGTCTGCGTGAACCAGGTCCGTCTCTTGTTCCCGGGTTATCTTCCATGGGCCCTATCGTTCCATTTTTCTTACCTATTTTTTCAGCTGCAGCATGAGTGTCCTTTCCGCTCCCGACGAACGCTCGCACCTCGCACCATCTCCTCCGCCGGCACTAATCTCATTCCCCCCAATCTTATTCTCTCCCCTCGTTTTCCAGTCGAATTCGCCCCTAGCTTCCCCACACACCCCACCCTCGATAGTCCGCCAGAACCCATTCGACCTCTTACCCTCATCGCTTCCGAATCCACAGTCGCCTCTACCGACTCATCCTGTGCATGAAACGTCCCCCTTTCACGATGATCCCAGGGACAGGACTCCGCCCCCAATCACGCATAACCATTTAAACAATACCCGCAATATGTGCATAGACATCTCCAGAAACGACCCCCATCTCGACATGTTCAATCATCCACATCTTACCCCCTCCTCTTCCAATAGCCCCAAAAGTTCCCCTCAGGTCTTCAACCCATACGTCAACGCTTCCTTCCCCTCTTCCCCTCCCCCAACCGTTTCCGAAGATCCCGCTTTAGACATCTGTTTCGAGGATGATACCTTGAGCCCGTTGGAGCGGATTTATCTGTTATCCAGGAGTGCGGCTGTTTACCATCGGTGCGCCTGATTCCATTACCCTATTTTTAGCCCAGTTTTTGAAACCCCCTCGTTGCCATAGTGTCTACGTTTCCCGAGCCATGTCGTCATTCTTGCCGCAAGTGCTACCCCAGGATGTGTTGGATTACATCCTTCCAATTCTCAGCAGTCTAGCTATCGACGAGGACGAAACAGTCAAAGAGGCCCTATCTGCGGAACTGGTTCACGTCATTTGGTGGGTCGTGACTCACTACCGGGTTGTTCTGGATGACGGCTGCCACCCCCTAATCTCTGATAAAACCGATCCCGACGTGCTCCCGATTTGCGTTCAGGCATTTACACCAATCCTCGGAACTTTGCTGCTAAGCGTAAATGGGAACGTTGGATCCAATGCCAGGAGTGCCGTTGTCGGAATCCTGAGACGGATCAAAAGACTGGACGACATCGAAGATGGCGCGGATCATACTCCCGTTGCGGATAAAGGTGGAACGAATATACCTACGGACCCTTGGACAGAGGGATTCGACGACCTTGATCTCACCCCGGGTCCGTTTAAATGGAAGCAGCGGAGATTGTTCGAGGACGAGTTGTTGAGGCAGGTTGTGATTGGGATGGCGAGGTTGGATATGCACGAAGAAGAACCGACGACGACGCAAGGAACCCCATACTTCGACGCCTTGCAACCCCAAACGCCATACTACGATCAAACACCCTACTACGATGCGCTGCAGTCGCCTGAGGTTCTGATCAACCCAGCATCTGCTCGGGACTCCTATTTTCCCGCTGTCGTCACCGGACCCCACGAGATGTCGGAGTTTGGGAATGGTCAGGGCGAAGACCCTACCTCAAGGCTAACACCCACTCAACCGCGTCTCGCATGTAACTCTCCCCAGCTAGCCTCCAACAACTCTACCCCCGAATTGTCTCCGTCCGGAGTGAGTTCATCGATAAAATCGGCCACCGATGGCAACAACACAACTTCTCCGTGCTCTTCGACCAGCTCCGGCAAGACTCCACCTGACGTCGGGCGTTCGGATATGGATAACATCATGCCCGGTGTGACTATCTACGAGGAGGACGACTGGGGTTCACGACATGATCGTAACTGGATGCCACCTCAGGAATTTGAGGAGTCGCCACAGTCCCCCGTTTCCGCGTACCCTTGGATGTCGGACAGCGTTATCTTTGGCGAGCATGTACCAGGGGATAAGCGGGAGGATGGTTTAGGCTGCCCAGCCACGGGAGTGACGTCGTTAGAAGATTGCCATGAGGGGGTGGAAGATGAGGAGCAGGCCGCTATGGGAAGGCTTTCGAGTATGAGCCTAATGGCTGCCGTCACTGCTAGCGGTGAGTTCTTGACCTTTTGAACTGCCCCGCTCGTTGTTCTGACTTAATATCGTAGGTCCACTATCCGATGAAATAAAGCTCGCGTTCTTAAAAGAAGTTCAGAGAGTGGCCAGAGATGATATCTACTGTGTGCGAAGGGAAGCTAGCTATACTCTCGGTGCACTTGCGAAGGTCATCCCAACCGAAATAGTCGTCTTATCGCTGGTAAGCACAGTCATTTTGGGGCGTGGCTGGGAATCTCCTAATGCTCGGACATCCCCATGTAGTTGCCCTTACTCGAGAACCTGTGTCAGGACCAAGTCTGGCATGTCCGACACTCCGCACTCTTTGCACTACCTGCAACTTTGGCTAGGTTGTCACCTCATCAGCGCCGATCAGTTGCACGCCGTGTCATCATGCCACTTTCAGAGGACCCCTCGTCGAACGTGCGGACCGCCGTCTTAGAAGCTCTCGGGGAGGTTTTGTACACTTTCCATGAAGACGAAGAAGGTGTACCTCCAGAACTTCTTGAACTCTTCCTGGGAATCAAAAAGGACACCGCCTCTGGTGCGACGATTTCTTGCTCATCCAGCCGGAAGAGCAGCAACGAGGATTGGTCGGACCACTACCCATCTTGGGCGTTGGAGTCTTCCGCGCTTCCCCGAGAAGAAGAGGACGCGAGCTGTGCGGATATCTGGAATGACCCGACACGTCCCCTCATCTGCGCTTTCAACTACCCCGCGTTGGCACTCACTCTCGGAAAGGATCGATGGGGAGAGTTGCGTGCGTTGTATTTGGAACTGTCGACTAGTCTCGTGGTCAAGGTCAGGTGTACGTTGGCCGCGTCCCTCGGGGAGTTGGCGAAGATCCTTGGAGCAGAGAACGCGCACAACGATCTGATGCAGGTTTTCAAGTCAAGTGTCACCGCGGAAGAAGGCGAAGTTAGGCTCAAGACCATCGAAGCTCTCGAACTCTTTATCAGGGAGCTAGGGGATGAGGATAGGTGGGAGGTTCTTGATGTTCTACTCTCCGCTTGGAACGGTGATCGGTTGCGGGGGTGGAGGGAGAGAGAAGGCGTCATCAAACTCCTCGGCGTCTTTTCTGGTTACCAATACGACGTCCCGCCCCGGAATTACTGGAGGGGTCGTCAACTCAGAGACATCTTACTAAAGGGCCTGGAAGATGGAGTTGCTTCGGTTCGTGACACCGCGGTATCCGTTGTCCCGTCGCTGTTTTTCGGATGGCGGTCTCGAGAGCAAAGGCTTTGGGGAGAGTTTGTGCAAGACTTGGCGCGAATGGCTACCGATGGAAAGTATTCCAGGCGAACCACGTTCGTCGCTACCCAGCAGGAGCTACTACTTCACGGACCGGGTGCAGAGTCGTTGCTGGAGGACCGAGTTCTTCAAATAGCCCTAGAGAAGCTTGCTTCTGATCACATTCCTGGTGTGAGGATCGGCATTGCACGATTGGTCAAGCTTGTGTGCGGTAAGCGCCCCCTCGGTTTTACCCGTTGGAGCCTGTCTGACAGTCCATGGCGACATAGATAAGTACTACCCGACCAAGAAACCCCATTGGATATTATCCACTATCAGCGCTCTGAGCCGAGATGAGTCCAAAGACGCTCGGGCGTTCGTGGCCGCCATCTCGCAGTGGCAATCTACGACCCCCACTCCAAATGGCGTGCACCGCTCCACATCCGATTCGATTGCAACATCCGCACAACATACATTTTCTCGACCCCCTCCACCCTCAGCTGCCGACCCGATTGAGGTTGAGGTCCCGCCGGTGGAATTCAAGCCGACCCGAATTCGGGACGGGAGTAACCATTCGGATGTTGTACCCTCACCAAGGTCGTCTCCGGGCGCGCTGAAGAACGGTTACGATCATGAAACAAAGCCGGTGACGTCCAAGACAAAGGATGGGGTCGTTGGAAGACCAGGAATCTCGCCACGGACAAAGAACGGCCGAGTCTCTCGATGAACATTCATCTCTGTTTTCTCTCCGTTTTCTTATTATTGATCTCGAGCATTCCCTTCATCTTTTTTCCCTTCACCTTTGTGTGAGTTTCCTGTCCCCCTTGTTTGATTTCCTGATGTACGCATAACAGTTATTTTTTCCATCTCCGATTCTTTGTATGCTCGCTTTTGTGTACATAAGTTATGTATCCAAGTAATTCCATTGTCCCGCTTTGAGCGCGAGCGGCGGTTGGCCGGTCGCCGCCGAACCGCTTGATCGGCTCGCGGCGACGGTGAAAGGACGTGATCATGATTGGGCGTCTACTGCCAGACCTTTATTGATTGACGGCTAGCTCCCGCTTGTTTCTCTTGTCCTCGTGCTTCCCTACAGCAGTGCTGTGTCAGAGTGGCCATTCCTTCCCTTCCCCGTCCGCGGCTGGTTCCTCTCCTCCTTATCCCTGATCTTTCGCCATTCCTCAAGACGAGAAGTACCCAACGAAGATGGCCAGCGTCCTCGTCGGACTCCGTTATTTTACTTTCGGTTCGTCTCTTCCTCAGGGACAAGCACCAAAATCCGAACTTCACTCACTCACCCCTCCCGTTTCTATCTTTTTTCAGGCCTTTTCGTCGTCTGTAACACTATCCTCTGCAGCGTAGGAGTTTGGAATCTGTCGCTCGTCCAAACCAGGTCCTTTTACAATGGTTCGTCTTTATTCGCGAGCGTCGCCCGCGTTCGACCTCCTATAACCGATCGTTATCTGACCACGTCGACATACACGACATACAGCACAAATCTCTGCTTACATGATCTTTTTGGGAGCGTTTAGTCTTTTGTTTATTTTCCCTCTGTGAGTTTCCGGTGTACGGTTACGCGCTTGGGCCGGACACCCCTGACCCGCGTCGAACTCCCACAGAATCTTCATCGACTTGATTCGGCGTAATCCATTCACCAGTCGCATTTGGGTTGAATTCACGTGGATTACGATTTTTTGGATCATGGAACTTTGTATGTCCTCCCCTCCTGTGACAGTTGTCCTCGAGGTTCCCAGCCTCGTGTCAGTCCACCTCGATATAGTGTCTAACCACATACTCCTCCCTTTACAGCTGGTGCTGCAGCTCTATCGGCGATTGTACCTAGCAACCACTGCGGACGGCGTCGAGGTACGCGACGGGACCTGTCATCCTTCCACATGTAACGCTCACACGTTGTTGGGGTCGTAACAGGTACGATCGCGAGGAATGTATGCCTTTCTGGTCAGGTTCTACTCGCCTTCGCCTGGGCTATCACGTTGATATGTAAATCACTCCGGACTTTTATCGGTGACTCGTACTAAAACTCTATCCTAGTGCTTGCGTACATTATCACGCTTGCGGTGTACACCATCATGCATCAGGCGACGGACCCAAATGTCTGGAACGACGCCGTCAGGGAGTACCCTTGGTTTTCAACTCGTTCCACGCTGTCTTCCTCTCCACCCTCGCCGACGGTGGAGAAGGGGCCGGAGGTACCCGCCCTCAGGCACCCGCGCCCCTATACTGCTTTCAACCCTCTGGAGCTTCCCAGGGAGACTTCCCCCTTCGATGACCCCATTCAACCTGTACCAACCTTTGACAGTATTCCTCAACCGTCATATCAACCGACACACGGGTCCTACGATGGTCTCCACTTTGCCTCGATGCATGACCCCCCACCCATCATCTCCCCAGAATTCACTCGAACACGAGAGGCACCCAAACCGCCCGTCAGTGTGCACTCTTTGTACCCTGAACACATGCAGGCTCAGCTGCCGATGGACGTTCGCAACAACTTGTACGGGCAATCGATGCATTTGGAGGGCCAGGAACCGTCCCCCATTGGTGATTGGCCCAGATCATCCCGGAACAACAGCACGACCATAAAATATAGCAGACGGCAACCCCCACCTCCACCACCCTTCCGGGCATACACCGAGCCCAGTGCGTTGACGCAAGAGCCGCCCGCTTCCGTCCCCCGCAACCAACGATCGAGGTCATCTGGGACGACCAAAGCGTCCTCGCCAGTTCCCACTCACAGGCTTGGATCCCCCATACGGGGACCACAGTGGACTAGCTCCAGTCGTAGGCATCCCCCTCCTCCGCTGAACCTCGACGGTATCAGCAATACATCATATCAAACCCGCCGTTGATCGTTTTGTCGGGTTTTGCTGTCCGTTTGGGGTTTAATTTGCGGAGGGAGCTTGGCCTTCTATTCTGCTTGTGTCGACCTGTTTTCGCTTATTTGCTTTGCGCTTCGGACGTTTGCATCTACGCACCACTCACCCCCATCTTGTCACAGCCTCCTCGCTTGTTCATTTATTCTTCGTTCACTCCCTTCTTGCCTGTTTAGTCAGCGAGCCTGTCTTTTATTTTGGTCCCTTTCTTTTTATTTCTTCCTACTCCATGCTGTGTAATTGCGGAAGACCTGGTCAGTTGAATGGAGAGATTAACGAACGCCGGTGTTTCCCATATCGATAAACGCGCACCAGCCTTCGATCACAAGGCCAATGCCATAATCCTTGGTTACCGCATCCCCTCATCATGATATATGACATACATGAACGTCTGACTTTGGTCTCTGCTCTTACCTCAGTGCGACTCCACTTGTGCTGATCTTCACTCGTTCGACTGCGACACATTGCTGCCTCGCCACAATTGAATGACCCTGCTTACCGTCAGGGTTATTCACGGGGTCACCGGTCAAGCATAGCTCCACATCGATCTTGTATCGACCCCGGGCGCACACTAGTCACTTGACATTGACTGTTTGGATGGTCCGAACTGTCATCGTCATCGATAATCCGGTGATGTCGAGGTGCACCCGATCTGTTGGAGGGGACGCGATCCTGATTCCAGGACAATAGAACAGCGCTTGTGGTCGGGGGATGGGGCTGAATATGAATCGACGTTCCCTGTTCATTGTTGGTATGCGTTCAGGGAGGTATGTAACCTGAATGCGATGACTGTGGGGATGCTCATTGCCACTGCCCGAGGGTGCGATCACCCTACTTCCAACTTGACTCCCACCCTGACGATGCGTTTGATCGCCCTGCACTTCTAGACCATGGCTTGTTATTGGGTAACGTTTAACAATTAACCTATGAAACCAGATTACCCCAATCGAGTATTGCAGCTCCTTTTGGAACGTTCCTGGGACTCGGGAGACGAGGAGGCCGGCCCGACAACGACCGGATCTCGAACGTTTGAGGTATCTGCGTCGGGCTTACAACTATGTAAATCACAGACGGCCGCTAATAAGTCTAAGGGACTACATTTTTGGCCGTTTGGAGGGGACTTTAGTCCCCAACGGAGCCGGGTCGTTCGAAAGGGAGAGGTATTGTCGTGGATGTCGTTCTGGATAACACCTGGGACAGGGTCAGTCCCTGGTCTGGTGCGACCGGCGACCTGGGGTCTCGGTTGTGCAGAAGCCTCGGTTGTGATTGTCGTTGGAGCTGTGGGTACGCCAGATGACCGCGCCCTCTCTTGGCGGTTCGCACGTACTTCCTGACCGCTGCTTTCTTCCAGGTAGACTGCTGGTGCATGCAGGCACATTTCTCGCTTTCTAGGTGTCCACTAATCGCCTTTTTTTGGAGTCAGGTGGCTCGATCCTCTGCTGCCGTTTGCCGGTCGCGTCGCATTACTTGTCTGTTCAACCACCGACACGACCAGAGCATGGGGATGTTCGCCCAGACTCATGGATATCCCACGTATGAACATGTCCTTAGCTATCTGGTACCGGACAATCCGGTGGGGCGGTATTTGTTCTCCTGTTGCACGTACGCCTTTGGTAGGGTTTGTCCTTCACAGGTTCACGGAACCGACCTCTACGGGGATCGGTGGGTGGAGATCTTCCGGTCGAAACTGACCAACGGTGCGGAGGCAATCGTTACCGAGTTCTAAGCGAACGGGCTTCCCCACCCCCATTCTTTACCGCTGCCGCTGTCGTGCTATGTGCGTTCCGCTAGCGTGGGGGCTGGTCTGGGTCGGTAGCGTCTGATCTTGTGGGGATCGCCTAGCGAGCCGTTCTGTCATCTACATGCGCCTAGTCCTGGAGTGGCTGGAACCTCGCACCCTCCCCCGCCTGGATACCTCACTTGGGCTTGGCGGCGGGAACCATTCCCAACAAGGGGGTCGATCCACTTCTGGGACTCGATTGGCCCGTCTTACTTTTCCCATCCGAGAATCCTGTCAATCCGCGGTTGGGTCGAATCGATAGCCGGAGATCCAGGAACCCTCATTTGCTTTTGCTTTTGTTGTTCGCCTCCGACCCCCCCAATAAACCCGTGGGTTAGAGTTTACCACGTACGCGGAAGTTTGGCGCGGTTAGCGCATCTTTTTTTTTTGTCGTCGACCTCATGAACGTTGCAGGTCGGGGGGCAATCGACTGTCGCATGATGCTCAGGTACCAGCTTTTATGCGCTTGGATCCGTGACGGGTTTATCTTTACCCGGTGAGGAGCGTCGAATGTACATTCGGCGCATCCAGTCACCCAGGCGACGAGCCCACCGACGGACTCGTGGTTCTCACTGCTGGTCTGTGTCCGTGCGTGCCCTGAGTAAGGTTCGTTGATAATCGTACGTATTCCTGGTTTCATGAGACTGCCCGTCGGACGAAGGCCAGCTGCACGAATTCCATATGACTAAACCGTGAGACCCCGTTGTGGGTCCCCAGGTCTTAGGGTTGAGCCACCCGACTGTCCGATAAATTTTCTCCTTCGTGAGAGTTGTCATGGGGTCGTGCAAATCGCAGTTGGGGAACGATCCTCCCACGGACCTCGTGTCGCTCCGGATCAGTAAGCTAGCGGGGTGGGTTAAGCGACTCGGTCTCGTCATCCGGAGGCACGGAATTGGGAATTGGTCGGGTACGAACTGGGGAAGGTCGATAGGCGAAGGGATGATTTTCTGATCCCGTCATGACCATGAGGAGGGATCGCTGCGTGGGAGCCTCGGCCGTCCCGAGCCGAATGCTGCGAATAGATGGCGAGGATGAAGCGCGCTGGGGAACGATCACCGGACCGACGTTGCAGTCACCGTTGAGGTGACTGTGCCAAGGACGGTGATAGGTATAGTTCCCTATGCTCGTAATTGCCTTGGTTTCGGTTACACGCGCTGATGCTTGTTTGATTCTGCAATCACATTTCACGAGTCGTTTCCGAGTAACAGAGACAGCTGATAATCGATAACGGCTACACTGCGAGCCGTCGTTCGAAACGGGCGTGGCGCAACGAGCGTGTGAATGGCAAAGAGGCGCCAGCACAGCCACTGATGGGGGTTTTGAGCACCGATAGTCCGAAAACTTTGAGGGTAACAAAGGCGGGCGAGCGGGCATACGACATCCACGAGTCAGGCAATCCTAGGATACCGGAGTCTACAATCGGATTACTGCGTAGGTGGGCTATGCGACAAGAGGGTGAAAGCTGCGTAGGCAACCGGGGGAGGAGGGGAGGAGGTGGCGTGTGTGAATACAAAGTATTAAAGGAAGAATCTACTCGTCCTTGAGGGTAAGGGAAAGGTAATAATAGCGTTCGTGAATAATCATTAAACGGGTGGTTTGAAGGATAATGGGGGAGGTTCTTGGGGAAAAAGGGGATGGAGGGAAGTAGGGGCGGGGGGGAGGACCGTTATGTCATGGCCATCTTGGAAGCGACGGTACGTTCGCTCTCCAGCTTTGCCTTGTTCTTATTAAAGGCTTGCTGTCGGCAGTCTTCCATGTTTGTGCATGAGTGGTGTTCGGGCAGACGATGCTAGAGGAGAGAGTAAGGATAAGAGAGAGTGAGTGCGGGGTAGCAGTAATACGTACGTTGCCGCAGAAGTCGGAGGAGCAGTGAGGGCAGTGGCCGACAATCCTGAGGACTGCGGAGGTGCATTGCTGTTCGCCTTGGAATTGGCAGCGCTTCTTAGCTGGCATAGCTGGAGAGAGGAGGGATGGGAGGAGGTGGTGGTAGTGGGCTGGTTGGTGGAGGAAGATTTGTGGGAGGAGGAAGACAGGGATCAGGTTTTATATTTATCTGAAACCGAGGCTTACGCGTCCTCAGCAAGAGCAACATCGTACCCGCATGTCACACGTGACGCAACTCATTTCGTTATTCCGCTTTCCATCCAATCCCCTTTGCTCCGCCTCATGTCCCATTTTGGGTCGTGGCCCACTCACATCCTTACTCCTACTGTGTCCAATCACCTCTCTGGAACCGTCAACCTCACCCATTCCTCGCCAAGGCCGCGTGGGGTGGGATTGATCGTCAGCTCTGCCTTCTTAAGGTTATCTTTGGCGTGGAGACGGGATGCGGCGTATTGGGTCCGGGCTGCCATGTCATTGGGGGAGGAAGCTTCTTCCCGACAACATGCCGTGATTCGCGATGTGCCCGAATAGTGGACGAAAGAGATCTTCCAGCCCTTGTCTGAGCGAGTGACCGCACGCCATTGGCATGTTTGCATCCTATGCTTGGACCAGTTCTGGACGCTACCTCGTAAAAGTTGAGCCCCCTCCGCGCGAGTGTGGATACGGATACGAGGGCACGATCTTCGGTGTTGCGTGGCAATTTTTTTTCCCTTCAAAGATTTTCTGTTGTGTTGGCATCAAGGAGATCGTCGTAGTCGTCGCCCTCGGTCAGCCATCCGCCTTCCGGGTCTTATGGAAGCGGAGCGGGAGCGGGAATGGCTCCGGCTTACGATCGGATCACGTGGCGTGAAGCACGGCTTATAGACAATGGCACCAATGGCTTCCTCTTTACTCGTCATTGTCAACCATGTTGGGCCGGGGATTCTCCTTCGCGAATAAAACCGCAGGCATCCGTGTTCGTCCCTGTTCTATTCTTCTCTCTCGCACTCTCTCTCTCTTCCCTGCCATCTCTGGCCAACCCCAGTACGACCTGTTTATGACCGCGTGCTGACCCATTACAGATCCTGCTTGACACGTTGCCGTTTGATATCTCCGCGTTCGCCGAATCCATTAGATCCCACTCCAACTTGCCGCCCAAGACCGAACTAGAAAAGGCGAACGTTGGCGCTTCCCTTTTTTTTTCTTTGGTGCTCGCTCGCTATCCAGCCAACGACCCATTCCTCTCCCTTGAGTCCGTCTCCCCCCCTTCCCCTCATTTGCCACTCGTCCGCACACCCGTAACGCGCCAACCATGAACACGAATGCCCAAGTCCCAAAGTTAATCAGCAGTCCATTCCTGTTGCTGAGACTAATCGCGTTCAGTAAGCCATCCCTCCCTCTTCCCGACCTCTATCTGATCGGAAAACACCAGTTATCCTGCTTCTGCTCAACATCCTGACTCTCTCCTTCGCTGCGTTCAACATCACTGCTTCCAGAACATGGGAGAAGTTCGTCAGCACTGGCCCGTCGCTTGCCGTCTTCAATTCCAGTGTATTCCTGTTCCTTTCTATGCTGTGAGCTCCCTCGTTTCACCAAACGTGTCCCCGTCTTGATTGTACCCCGCAGTCTGATTGGAGAGCGCAAGTTCTCGCACGCGATCCCACCGGTGTCGATGGTGTTGGCTGAGATTTGTTGGACGGCCGTCATGACCGTATTGACGTTCGTTTCAAGCGTGTTGTCTACCCAACACGGCCCTGCCAAGATGTGCTCATCAATCCCAGGTCAGTGATCCACTCTAGATGCGGTCGGACGTTTGACTGATTAGGAAATGTGCAGTTAATTTGGCCATGTGCTCGTCTTCCATCTTGATCCTCCCTGTTTCATGGATGAACTTTTTCATTTGTACGCCTTTTCTCCGAATTTTCTCGATCGCCTTCTCATCTTTCTTCCCCAGTCCTCGGCTACTCGGTCACGCTCTTTATTACCACCATTCTCCACGCCTCATTGGTTCCCGGCGTTTGGTACTCAACCGTCTCCGAGATCCCTTGGTTCACCTTCTCTGCTTCCTCCGCCTCCCGGATCACCCGCGACTCGTTCCCCTCGGAAAAATCCGATCTCGAAGGTCAAACCGTCTATGGAGATGCCTTCCGGTCCGTCGGTGGAGACAATCAGCAAGAGAAGCTCAAGGCGCCTCCTCGACCCCCTTGGCTCAATGTCCCCCGTGGCTCGCTCACCGTCAGCGTGGCCAGCTTCACCCCCGCCTGGGCGAAGCAATACAACATCGGTTTGACCCGTGGTCTCCATAACCCGTTCGGCAAATCGACCGAGGACGACTCTACCGACCACCAGACCCTCAACGTCTTCTCTGATCCTGTCCAACGCCCAGCCCGCGTGATCACAAAGCCCATTCACGAGGACAGGCCCCATGAGAGTGGCAACGACCCCTTTGCTTCCCCCACCAAGCACAACACCGTTACTATCGATGTCCCTGACGATTACAATGATAAGGAACTACCCCTTCACCCCCTCTCTGGATTCTCTGGGTTTAGCAACCTCCTCCGGTGGTCCGCTGGGACGACCTCTGGCAGAATCGATGACCAGGTTCAAGATACCGGCAAACCCGGCATTGGCATGTTGATGCTCCGGAACCCTTCCGACCGTACCTCCAACACAACAACCACCTCAGCCACTGCAGTCCCCCTCTCGCCGTTCGGTAGGAAGAGCGTTAGCAGTTTGTTCCCTCATGACGTACGAGAGGAAGACTGGAATCTCCCCTTGACAAAGCCCCCGTTCAGGAACGGCCGAGGCGAAGGGTGGACAACTGCCGATGCCACTCAAGATATTGCCCCCGCCGGAAGGGGCCGAGGGCGGCGATAGTTGCCCCCGACCTTCCCCTGTCTCAGTGATCTCGATTTTTCGTCCTGTTGTCGTTCGTTCGTTTATTCTTGCTCTCCTCGAGGGCCCTGAGGGCCCTCCCACTCCACACCACGTTCGCTGGATCACTCACGACCTCCGACTCGCCACTATTCTATCATTTACGCACTCAATCACACGACGTCCTCTTTTGCTGGTCGATTGGACCCCTCCCCACGTTGGTACGCTGGAAATGTCGAAGTCGAACGTGTTTTCGTTCCTTGTGTGTCATCTGTACACTCATCACTCATTTTATAATCCGCATTAGTCTTGGATTCTTGTGCATTTTGGTAGCCGGGCCCCAAGTAGATTGTATCGAATACGCATTCGCTGTACGATGTATGTTAGGGTTTGGATGCCCCGCTTAAACACGTCCGCCTAGGGCGATTACGTGTCCCCCAAACTGCCTCGGGTTCGAAACTCTGGTCCCTCCGGCTGCCAACGTCCACTAAGATTACGAACGACTGCTCCAAGTTCGGAGTAGAGGGTGTCGAGGGGTAGCCCTGAATGTGATGAAAACATCTCGAAGAAGGAATAACATCAGGACATGTTCGCCGACCAAACGGTGGGGGATGTGCTTCCCGCAATGCATGCGTCGATCAACGGCCCACCGACGCCCACAACAGTTCCAGCGATTTCCAGCCGAGAAGCGTCAATACAAGATCCATTTCATATCTTCTCAAATACAGATAAAGGAATACAGACAAGGAAAGGGGAAACTTCAGTAAGGCTCGTTGAACTCGTCCAACTTTTTCTTGGCGTGGTCCTTGGCTTTGTCGGACACTTTTACGTCTGCCGGTGCATTGTGGTCAGATATCCATGAAAAGATCGCGCGTGGTGGGTGGCAGCGAGGGGATAAACCCAACAAACGTACTGTGTATAGCGGCTTTGTAGCCCGCGAGGACCCGCTTGGTGTGTGGGTCCTGAGTGGAAGCAGGTGGAGAGTGTTCGGCCGGTGCGATCTCCTCACCCTCCGCCTCCAATACCTCACGAGCATGTTCCTTCGCTTTGTCCGAAGTGTTAGGGTCTGTAAACGAGCACTCGAGGTTCAGTATGGCAGAAGAGACGAGGTATTGAGAATTCCACGAACTGGAGATGGCGGCTTTGTATCCAGCAATCTGATGAGTTCCCAACTCGTGGTGGGCGGGCTCGTGATCGGGCGAGGTGTACCCAGGTTGACCCAACTCCTCGAGACGTTCCGCCGCATGTTCCTTAGCTTCGGTAGACGTGTTGGGGTTAGATATGGTGGCCTTCAACCCCCCAATCACATGGCTTTGATCTTTATCTACACAACGCCAAGAAACACATACCTCATCAGTCCCTCACCCAAGGCCTGCAGTGCCAGGAGGGAAAGAAATGCTGGGAATAAAGCGTACCGCTGTAAGACATCATTCGAGTGACCTTCGGCGTAGGCACGAGAGCGAAAATGAGGAAAGAAAGGAGTTTGTGGGGAGGGGGTCAGGGGAGCGTCGCTTTCCCCTTGTTTATACCCCCAATTTCGCTCATAGGAGGAGTGGAGGCTCGAAGCAGCGAGGGGTAGGTGGAAACCGCCCCACCCAGGAGGTTTCCCCAGTGTCGGAACGATAGGCGAGTCCACGTCTCGAGTAGCAGCCTGCCTATGCTCGCCTCGTAGATCTCAGGAATATGGGCGATTTGTGAACGCGAGTGAGACGCAACCCACTGAGATGTAGGGATGGGCGGGCGGCTTCCGGCAGGGGTTACGAGTTCTCAGGGGGAAAAGAATGGAGGTGAAATTGTGAGGTCATTTATTCCCGAATTCGAACAAGTGTGTGAATCACGGAATGCATAACCGAAAGCTTAACCTTACCCGTCAGCGGAAGCCTGAAGGTGAATGCTTGAACCTAAAAATGGCGTGTTCAGCAGTCGATGTATCGGAGATCCGAGCTAAGTCTCTTACCTTCCGATGACCCAACTTCAACCCAAGGGCGCCCCCTGAGCAATGCCTTTATCCGCTTCGACCTTAGCCGTTCCTAGCATCCACCATAGCGCCCCGAGCCCCTCGAGGCTCTCCCGACCACCGGGGAAGGTTCCGCCTGGCCAAGTTTTTCCGCGTCGGCAACCTGGACAGAGTTTCCTATATAACCACTGACCCCACCAGGTCAGAAGCGCCAATAAACGCCGTTCCCACTGCAGTCGCGAAAATGCTCAAACAAAACGCCCAGACCAAACCAGAGTTCTTCGACGACGCGGGCGAGATACAGATCGTCCCCATCGATACCGTCATCGATGACGGAGGGTTCGACCTGGGGGTGGACTCGGGCAGAGATGAATCGGAGGGCTCCATCGCTCGTGGTAAGCCCATAAGGTACCGCGGTCACATACTAGGCAGCGCGTGCTGACTCGAACCGTTGGCGTTAAGGTTCAGAGAGCAATGGTACCAGCGGATGCAGCAGGCCGCTGTGGAAGGAACCAGATATTGTGGCTTGAGCCATTGACCATGTACTACAGCACGTGACCACGGGATTCAGTATTCGTACCGCTTCGGAAAACAACGGAGATTTCTCTCCATTCTTTGATGAACTCTACCTTGGGTAAATCCGATCGATTTGGGTGTGTAAGGTGGGTTGAACTCGTGAAAAAGGTGCACATAAGATAAATAAACCCTCAATCGACAGAAGGACATGAAAAGACTAGGTGAAAGATATTCGAAAGGAAAGGCGCTCGAGAGTATTACATCTCCGAGAGTTGTCAGTAGAAAAGGTGGATTCCGGACAACTTTGTGCAGCGCATGCATGAGTAGGAACGTAGGAGTGTGATGACGCGACCAACTTGACCTCTTTATATCTACTGTTCTGCAGTAATCCGTAAGTTTGGGCACAGCGCGCGACCTGATGGAGAATCGCTCACTCTTCTTATTGTTGAGGACAACAACAGCGATGATGATGGCGACAATGATTAGGAGGAGAACGAAGAGACCGAAGCATATCCATCTCTTCTTGCGAGCTGCGCGGGCGGAACTAACAGCCTGGTTGGTGTGGCCGGTACCTGCTTCCGTATCTTTCTCGACGTGGGCAGCGGCTTCCTGGACGGCATCGACCGTTTCGTCTTGCTGTTCGACCAAAATACTCATCTACTCGTGGGCGTAAGAAGGATCACGATCGTACGAGAGACCGTGAACGTACATCGTTGAATAGCTGCGCCAGTTCAGTGAGAGTGCGTTCGATCTTTTGGATGTCCTTGTGCCTCTCTTGGACTTCCCGGTAGGCAGCTTTAGACTCGCCGTATCGGTTACTGCTCATCAGCTGCAATAAGCCGTTTCAGAATGACCACAATCAAGCTATCTCTGCGCGTGCAGAGAAAATGGCGAAGAGATATGCGCACAGCCTGACTGAAAACCTGCCCGCCATTATCGTCCTCCACAACAGCGCGAACCTCTTCAGGTGTAGCGTTCGGATTGACGATTTTGTACTGACGTTCTATCCGTTGCTTGTACTTCTGCCTGTATTGCTGTTCAACTGTCTGGTAGTTCTGAATCGCCTCCAAGAATTTAGTCTTGACCAGCCCAGTCTAAAAGTTAAGCAAACCAGCACGAAGGCCAGGCGATTTCGCGCGTCAGCCCCTCACAATATGCGATCGGCAAACCCGCGCACCTGTTGTTTCTTGATCTGACCATCGCGACCGGAACCCCCTTGCCTCTCCAAAGCCTTGATTCTCCGTTTGAGGGTGTTACTGAGGGCGCCGGTGTCTTCGACAAGCTCTTCTAATTCCGCCGCGTTTCGTTGAGCAGCGGCTTCATCGGTGGTGTTGATGGACCTCGAATGAAGTTCGGAGATGCGGGAGACGCATTCGTTGAACTGCTTGAAACTTTCTTGGATGGAGGAGATCTAGAATGCGTGAAGAAATTCGAGGATCAGTGTAAGAGAGTGCAGGGAGCGACCGGGATCGGCTGGTGTTGGTAGCCCATGGCAACGGGCGGAAGACGGGGAGGGGGAGAAAGAAATGTTACCTCGTTGTAGAAGTCAGCCATGGACTCGTTTGTCCCACCTGGCAGTCCAGCTGTCAGGTTTGTAGTGCTCCTGACGTCGTTCATCTCGTAGTTCGTATCAAATTGGGCGTAGGGGATGTTCGCCCGGGATGGACTGTTATTACTAAACACAAGACGATTGTGGTCAGTTCTTGCTTCTCTTCCGCAGAAAAATAGAGGTAATCGCACCCGCTTCCTCCTTGCTGCTGAGCCTGATAAAGGGATAGGAAATCGCCGTCAGGGAAATGAAACGTGGCCGTAGTGCGGGCGGTCAGGAGAAGTTTTTGTTTACTCACCCTGAGCGCAGCTAGTCTGTCCCTAGAGGCCATAGTAAAGTATTATAGGAGATGAAGGTGCGGAAGGTAGAGGGGGGAAGGAATGTCGTGAGCTTCGACTAACAACAGCAATCAATGCTGAGCGTTTAGTTCAATGGGCTGCCGGTCACGGACTCGGGCCGCCCGATGACATGAACAGCAGATCAGCGGCACCAATCCCAGCGCGAAGCCGACATCGCCTCTCCCCTCCTATACTTCACGAGACAAACAGGGTCCATATCCAACACTCTACGTTCTCCTACACCCCGTTCTACTTGTTTAGGATCGCCTGCAGGGTTTCAACCTGACGGTCGATCATCTGCAGCGCCGGGCCCCCAATTGCCCGCCTCTTCTCCACGCTAGCCTCAAAGTCAAACACCTCATGGACATCCTCAGTAAACTTGTCGTTCAATCCCTTGTAATCCTCCAGGCTCAGCTCGTGCATCTGACACTTCCTCGACTCTGCAAGTGCGACTGCCCTCCCCGATACGTGGTGGGTTTCGCGGAACGGGACCTGCCATAATTGGTCACGATAAGTTCAAACGTCCCGGCAACAGCGGAACTCACCCCTTTGCGAACTAAATAATCGGCGAGGTCGGTGGCGAGCATATCCATTGTCAAGGCTTTCCGCATTTTATCCGCATGAACCTGTGCGAGGGATGTAAGAGATTGTCCCATTCGGAAAGGACTCCACCAGGGCAGATGATCACCTCCAAAGTGGCGATAACGCCTTCCGCTATCCGGAGAGACGCCCACACGTTGTCCACCGTATCAAATAGCGGTTCCTTATCCTCCTGGAGATCCTTGTTGTATGTTGAAGGGACGCCTTTGTAAGTCATCATGAACCCTGACATCTGCGTAGAATGATAAGCTTCGACACCTCAACGCAATGGGGGGACGCACATTGCCGAACACCCGACCAGATTTTCCCCGCAACAACTCCAACGAGTCTGGATTCTTTTTCTGTGGCATCATACTCGACCCCGTGCTTTCCACAGTCGTTAGGGTCTGGCACAGCTATCCCACGAGAGGCTCACCTGTATGCATCGCTGAGTGTAACGAACCCAAACTCAGCAGTCGAATATACGATCAGATCCTCAGATATGCGGCTCAAGTGCGTCATCGTCAGGCTCGCCCACATCATAAACTCGACGATGAAGTCCCGATCGCCAACACCATAAAAGCTGTTCTCAGCGATGGAATCAAAACCAAGCTCCTTCGCGAGGAACTCTCGATCCACAACGAACGGGTTTCCGGCGAGGGCGCCTGATCCCAGCGGGAGGACAGAGATACGGGGGATCGCCTCCCGCAAGCGCTGAAGATCAGCGGCGAAGTAGAAGGCGTGGGAGAGGATGAAGTGTGACCATCGCACGGGTTGAGCGCGCTGAACGGCTGGATTAGTCCCCTTGTTCACCACCATGAATAGAGTCGCAGAGATATACCTGGAGGTGTGTATACCCAGGCATCAAGATTTCTCTCTCTTTGTCTGCTCGGTTAACGATGACTTGGATCAGGGCTTTCAACGCGGTTTCGATCTCGCGTGCTTCTTTCATGAGCCACAGCCGCATATCTGTTGCGACCTGATCGTTCCGCGACCTTCCGGTGTGGAGCTTTCCTCCGAGGGGTCCGATAATCTCGGTCAATCGCCTCTCGTTCGCGGTATGGATATCCTCGTCGTCAGGTTGAATTTGGAACTGTTTGGCTTCATGAGCTCCACTGGCTTGCCGGGATGGGGTGTTACGGTCGAGTTGGGACTCACCACGCCGTCGTCCCACTCTTTCTTAACGGCCTCCAGACCGTTCACGATCTTGGTTTCCTCGTCTTGAGTCAAGATCCCGACGAGAGCGAGAGATTTTGAATAAGCTATCGACCCGCGGATGTCAGCATCATACATCCGCTTATCGTATTTCAAGGATTGATTGAACTCGTGCATTCTACCCTCTCATCAGCGGGAGGATTTTGCGTTTCGTTGAACGTTCATACTCACAGTGGATCGGTTTTTCCCGTGAACCTACCACCCCATAACTTTTGTTTCGTCGGTGCGTCCGACATTGTGGTAAAAGTTTTACGGGTGGAGCTGACTCGAATCGATCGAATATATCGATCACCTCATCGACTCGTTCAACTCGCAGGACGGATCAGAAATCTCCTGTGGAGAGGCGGGAGGTACAGTGGATACGAATCATATGTTCTACGAGAATGGTATGGAAAGTCTGTCTAAAGGAATGCGCCCGGACACACATGTACACTGTAAGATTAGGCGAGATGGCTTGAAGGGTATCGCCGGGGTCGATGTATCTCCAATGTAACAATAACTTGCTGAGAGGAAACCCAGAAAAAAGTGGAATCATACTCTGGCCTTCCACCTGCTCCACAAAAGCAACGACAGGCTAAAGGCGATGACCGCGCACCCAGCATTGATCCAGAAGGTCAACTGCCAACAACGAACCCCCTCACATATCCCACCGTCTGTGTGACTCGCGGCGATATACGAGTACAGTAGCGAGAACGGTGGTGTACCGAGAAGCGGAGAGAGTGCGAGTACGCCGAAATTCCGACCAATGTTCTGGATCCCCCAGATGGACGACAAGATTCCAGGGCTAGAGAAGCTGTTGAGCACGCGAAGGGTGTATGCAGGGGTGGGTACGTACACAATGTTGAAGATACCACCGTTAACCAACCCTGCACCGAAACTAGAGAGGGATTAGTGCCGAGTGCGCGGGCGCACAGAAACTCAACTCTCGTACCTCAGAACCCAGATTCCCCGCTGAGATCTCACGGCAACCTCGGTCCAGGCAAAGGAGAAGATGAGGATGGCCAGACAAAAGCTCAAAAACAGCACTCTGCTGAATAGTGGTTTCTTGGGGAAGCAGTACATCCCATTGGGGAGATAGCGAGCGACTGGGGATACGATATCCGCAAGTGTTCCGAATAGGAGTCGAGAAAGCGTGTTCGCGATCGCGAATAGACGCACTTGTGTGGCGATAGCAACTTCGGGTGGGATTTCGGGAGCTGTAGAAGAGGCAGGGGGCAAGGAAAGTGTAATCGTTCCGAGATTCGACTGCACCATCTCGGTCTATGTGTGATTGATCAGTGTGATTCTCCCAACAGGTCAAAGATACACTCACACAGCCGATTGTAAGAGACACGAGCGCGAAAAGGACCAGGAAATATGGATCCTTTAGAAGGACTCTGAGGGATACTTCATCGGGTTCCTGGACAGTGATCATGTGGACTTCCTCATCGCATTTTCTCGGGCCGGACAGGAGGCTGGTTGTCTCATTGACGATCACTTCGGATTCCTCATCCGTCCTCTCCAGCGCCGCATGGCTACCGGGGACGGTGAGAACAAATGCGCCGAACAGGTTTGCGGCACCGCCGACGAGGGCGAGGAAGGTGAGGTAATGCGTGAGGTGGAGGCCGGATTGCGGATCGGTGAAGATGCTGGTGGCGAAAAGGGAGTAGAACAAGGGCGATAGCCCGTACATGACCATGGGTGTACTGGATGCGATGCCGATAAAGTTAGGGAAGTTCTTTGTGGCGGCAAACAATGCCGAGAAGAAGCTAAAAACGAGATGGGTAAAATGGAGCATCGGGTATACATGTGCACCTACGAGCAAGCTTGGGCAAGACCAGCGAAGCCGAAGCATGCAACTAGAATCTTGAAGGAGAGTGAAGATGGGGAGGTGATGTCTGCTGGGGTTGAAGCATATGTCCAAGCCGACAAACTGAACGTCGAAGTGAACAAGACTGATGCGATTAACGAGCAGGACCAGGGCCCATAGTAGTCAACCAGCTTCCCGATAAACGGAGCGGCCGGGTACTGCCCAACCATGCCGCTTGGAAGGGTTTAGAACGTGGTGAGGTTGACACGGTTTGGAATGGGGGCTCACGCAAGCACGATGGACGTCAGCTGCGGTTGAGTGAACTTCATACGTGCTGCCAATGCTGGGGACATCACAGGGAAAGTGAGCACACCGCCAGCGCATAACCTGAGAGAAGCGTCGTGGGTGCATACTCTGAGAGTGGCGAGGAGATGACTCACGCGTTGAGTGCTATACTGAGACATGTGAGGCCCATCCGAAGCTTGTGTGAAGGGGGTGTAACATTGGTCATGTCGCCAGGAGAGTCAGAACCTCGATGGAATGTGGGGTCTGCAAGTTGTTTTATGCAGACCAGGGCTGGGGGGGAGCGAGTGCCCTGCTACCCGGATCTGGAAGACTGCGGGGAAAAAGACTTCTATTCCTCCGAGATTCCCACGGCTGCTACCTGCCGGCAAACTCATGATAGACCGGCTATTGTACAAGGCGCCCCTAGTACTGGGGAAGCCGATAGATTTCAAAACATGACACGGAATAGCGCTACATAAGAGTCGTGGCTCTGGGGAATACAAACGTTAATATGCAAAGGCCCAGTTCGGCACCGGCTTGGAAAGACGTGAGCTGCGTGTTTTCTCGGACGTTGCCGATCTGGGTCGCGTTTCAGCAATCCCACCATAAACCGACGTTCGAGTGGAGTAAATCGACGGTGTGGAGGGGACGGGTGAGGGGGCAGTGTGGGAAAGATGCGATCGCGGTGGGATAGTGATAAAGAGGTCGGGTTTCTGTAACTGTAACATACTGCTCCCCGCGGTGGTTGTCGAAGCTTCGGAATCAGAGACGAGGCTAGGGGAACTGTTCGTCTGTGTTGACTCTAGAGCTTCTGTGGCAAGGCGCCTCCTTCGGCGGTAGACCATGAGGGCGAGGCAACAGGAATACGTGATCACTGTAATGGTCCATGTTCAACGAAGCCGTGCGCGGGGAAACGGGAGTTACTCACGGAGTACCGGGATAATCCACGTGCCGACCAGGATGTATGTATTGACGAGCTCGCAAACACCCTCTTCGTCCCCACCCAATGATAGACATCGCAACTTTGGAAGCCAGGCGACATATGTAGCAGCGATACCTATGATGTGTAATGTTAACAACGGCAGGGTGTGCTCCGTGAGATATAGGACCGCACCAATGTGACAAGTCAGTAAAGTCAACATCCTCACGGCGTCCAGCCATGATCTAAACCGTACCAATAACCTGTCGCGGTGGTCAGTTTTGTTGGATGGGGGCCGAATGAGAAACACGAACATGATAGGGAGTAATATGACGGTTAGTAGGTTAATTAAGATTATAACAACAATGAATGTCTCTAAAGGTGAACTGTGAGGCGCGTTGCAGGAGTAGGTGAGGGCATACGAACGTTGGGGGCGAGAAGAGAGTGTGAACCGCGTGTATGCGACTACGGAGAGGAGGGTGATCCATGTAAAGCTGAGCAACGAAATTATTCCTGTGAAGTGGTTTCAAGGTTTGACATCGGCAAACACGCGCAGACGTATGTTGGATCTGCGCACCGAATGCCCAGGCCCTCAGCTTCAGGAATAGCGGCGATATGGGAGGTGTTCCTTTCATGTCCAAGTGAAGAGTGGGCTCAACCCGAAGAGAAAGCTCCTGCCAGGGAGGTGGTGGTAGAAGGTAAAGTGACAGAGGCGTGAGCTGTCAATGGCGAGTAGTGGCAGTGGGGTCCATGCGAGTAGCGCATTATATTCCTTAATCTCCGCTGGGGAAACAAAAGCGATTGGCCGATTGTCCTCCGCAAGGGGGGCGGGAGCGCACGTGACGTCGCATCACTCCCACGACTGTGACAGCTCCTTGCACTAACACCGGAATACATTCTCCTCGCGGTCATCTCATCATATACGTATGTCCAGCGCGTCTCTCCTGTTGCGTTAATTCCCAAGGATCAAAGACTCGACGGAAACGATGTCCTGGGACCCAACCAGAGCGAGGGTACGTGTCAGTCACTGGCTATGACTTCCAAAAATTCATCCCTCCTTTGCGCTGTCCTCTTTTCAGGCCCAGTTCCGCCTTGCTGCCCAGAAGTTGGGCCAGCTTCAAGACAAGTTCGAATCCCAGGCCCAGGTAACGAAAGGTGACATCGCCACCTTGCTGCGCCAGGGAAACATTGGGTTAGCTCGTGCAAAGGCCGAAAGCGTGATCAAGGATGAAATTCACACAGACCTCCTCCAAGTACTGGAGATGTACCTCGGAGTTGTGTTGGAGCAGTTTGCGGAAATCGAGAAAAAGTATTCCAACCCCTGCTGTATTGCTGCCTCCTCTCATTTGTTGGGTCACAACTAGGTTGATCCCGAGTCCTCCACTTGTCGAAGCTGCGTCGGGGATCATTTATGCTGCCCCAGTCCTTGGTATCCGGGGTATGTATGCGCTCGGAATTTACACCGGGCACCTGTTAATCACTGTTTGCAGAGTTGCAGACGGCTCGTGACATCCTTATCCAACGGCTTGGTAGAGAATTCGCCCGCGCGGCAGCTGGGAATCAAGATCGATATGTTTCTTCAAGGGTGTGTAGCTATAATTATGCTCTCCGTATTTCCGATCAACTCTCGTCCAGGTCGTTCGAGCAGTTTTAGCTCCTCCTCCATCAGCTGCGATGCTTGACGACTTCCTCACCAGGGTTGCCAAGGTCTACGGTATTGAGTGGACCCCTGGTTTGCGATCGCACGAGAAGTTAGAAATCTTGATTTTTCACGTGAAATCCGCTCTCTTATTCTGACAGATTAACAGCCCTTTCCGAACTGCTGGATCAAGAAGGAGTGGCCGAGATAGACCGAGCCGAACTTCGTAAACTCTGCGCGCGAGGTACATTATCAGGAGCAACCACCTCGTGACCGCCAGACTGAATTCCGATCAAACAGGTCTTCCCCTGGAACCATCCTGGTTGCGACCACGAGTTTGGAGGCGAGTTTAACCTTAACAAGATTGTGTCCCTGAGCTTACGGGTTGATCAGGATTCTTATGGGCTCGTTGCCTTCAGTCAAGAGCAAATGGGCGGCCGAAGCAACGAAACAGCGCGAGAGCTACTATGTAACGTCACGGCCCCATCAGCTGTTTTGCATTCTCTGATCTGGTGTATGTTGTAGAGTCTCGTCCAACATCTCCTGGAACCATTTGAATCCCTCCCCACGCCATCAACCCCTTTGTCTTCTATGGATGCAAACTTAATGGAGGCAGTGAAGCAGTTGTCACGAGTCCCTCCAAACATGTATATCCTCCTTGAAGAAGATCCAGAATGGGTTGGGATCAGTCCATTGGATAAAGGTGCTTCAGAACAGATTCGGATCCCTTGTGCACATAATCTCGACCAACGACTTGACGCCATCAGCCATAACGATTCTGGGAGCACTCGTGATTTGAACGCCACACCGGAGATACGCCTCGAAACCGACGATGTCCCAACAGCTCCTGAAATTAGTGTCACTGCCCCCGAAAATATCACTGACGAAACCCCAGTGGGGCCGACCACTCTCGTGGCTTCTAGATCCTTCGGGACTGCCTCCAGCGCGAACGAGAAGCACATGTCGGCCCTGGTGCGGCTGCTTTACATTCACTCGTGCCTGAATCCAGCGCATCGTTCTCCCTATATCGCTTCGCTTTTGATCCCATTGTACTCCGTGTTGAACATGGAGATCGAAGCCCAAGATGTTGCTCACGCGGAAGCAGATACCTTCTGGCTTTTCGAGGCGATGGTTGGCGAGTTTTCCCCCCTGGAAGACGAGGCCGAGGGAGAGGGAGCACTGTGGATGAGAAAACTTGGTGACCGCGTGTGGTGGGCCGACTCTGAGTTTTACACTGACCTGGTAAGTCACATCTAGTTCTCTAATGGACGATAATCGACTGAGCATGAAATAGCTTGCGATGGGGCTTGATCCTAGTCTACCTCACTACTCATAGTGGGTTGCTCTCTTGGTTGTTCCAAGATTATCGGCTTATGCTGTTGCAGTCGGTGGCTTGCGCCACTGCTAACGCACACACTTCCACTCCCTTGTGTGCTTATGGCCTGGGACGTGCTCTTCAGCTTCCCCCTGAGAGAACGCGCCACAAACCCCAAGTTGGATGGGCTTTTGGATATATGTGCCGGAATGCTCCTCAAGTCAAGATGGTCTTTGAAACGGTATGGTTGCCAGGTAGAGACCAACGAGATAGTTTCGACTAACGCGGCCGTTCGCAGGTTAGCCAGAGGTGTTTCTCTGGGACGAAAGGCCCCTTCTAGCTTATGGGATTCAAGTCCGCAATTCCAGCCTGGAGAATCTAGCGATGCATTCGTGGAGGGGATGATGTTCCTCCAGAACTACCCTGTCAACACTGTGGGAGGGATGGAAGCCGTCCTACAAGCCGCCGACGACCTGACAACAAAACGAGAAGCGGAGGCGAGGGCAGCTCTAGCAGCGAGCACTGGTGTGAGCGCGAGGATTCGTGGTGCGGTATGGGGTTTTTCCGGCCAGCCGGGGTCAGCGGTAGCAACGCCCGCTCTTAATGCTACCAATGAACCGGCTCGGCGACAGGAAGTATCAGTCGGAGTTACCGACTCCACCGCGGGCCCCTCAACGTTTACCTCTCGACTAGCGGACACCGTCTGGCGGGGTATCACGAACCAGAGCGTGATGGATGAGCCGAACACACCGACGACGCCTTCATTCACGAGTCCTCCTCAATCTCCGTACCCTCCATCCCCTCAGCTTCTCGCTCAAACCTTCTCGCCAGGGCTCCCGTCTCCCCTGGTTCTTGGTTCGCGAGGTGGTACCCCAGATTCTGCGGCGATTGGAACCAATCTCTGGAACTATGCCGAGAAGCTTCGCGACTCCGACACCGCGGCCAAGTTGTCCAAAGCCAGTACCAACTTGAGGGTAATGGCCCTGGATGCGTGGCACAAGCGTGGAGCGTTGGAGGACGATCACCCGGACCGAACAACGGGAAAATTCCTGTCCGATGTCTCTCACAACCGCCAATATTCTGTAGAAAGTGAAAATTCTTATCTCTCACGAAGGCCTTCGTTCCTAGATGCGGACCCAACGTACACACCTCCACCTCGTCCTTCCCATTTCCGCCCGCCACGGGATAGCGTCTTCCTCGACATATCCAAGTCCATGTCTTCCCCTACAAGTCCCACGTTATCGGCCGCATCGGAGCTCAGTGTGAGCAGTACGGGTTCGGGGCGATCCATCTCTGGTGGTCCCAAGCCTTTGCTGCTTTCTACATCGAATGTGACCTCGCCCACGAACGAAGGCAGGAAGGTTTGGAACCACATCGCTCAAGATTCAATCTCTTCTACCTCCTCCTTCTCATCGGCTGACTACATGTCGAAACGGCGCACGGGCAGTGTCAGTTGGGACTCAGACACGACCAAGAGTCGAGTTGTCCCCATCCGACGCGGCACCAGCAACGTGTCCCCTGCGGCGATTGGGGCCAAGCTCAGCCGCTCACGTCCAGACTCCGCCTCATCAGAAAGGAGCGATTATTTGGGAGCGCTAACCGAACAACCGAAACCGAATGTTGAAGCTAGAGTTCAACCCTCCATCCCCGAAGAACGTAG